>Ga0115562_1001221_pt1 | contig 19039 bp, 14 predicted proteins | sample COGITO_mtgs_1105_6_FD_87200 | JGI IMG/M metagenome (GOLD analysis project Ga0115562, IMG submission 87200) | Pelagic marine microbial communities from North Sea - COGITO_mtgs_110516 | ecosystem: Environmental > Aquatic > Marine > Epipelagic | place: Germany:Helgoland, sampling site Kabeltonne...
CTCACCTGCCCCTGCCCACCATCGATTAGCAGCAGATCAGGCCATGTGCCGGTGCTGCGCTCTGGATCTTCTTTCAGCAAGCGTTGAAAGCGGCGGGTCAACACCTCTTTCATCATGCCAAAGTCATCACCGGGTGTAAGGCTGTCGTCCTTGATGTTGAATTTGCGGTACTGGTTTTTGTCAAACCCATCGGGGCCTGCCACGATCATCGCACCGACGGCATGCGCGCCTTGAATGTGTGAGTTGTCGTAGACCTCGATCCGTTGCGGCACCTTTTCCATATCAAACGCCTCTGCCACGCCTTTCAATAGACGGGCCTGTGTTGCGGTTTCGGACATCTTGCGCGCCAGGCTTTCGCGGGCATTGCGTAGGGCGTTCTGGACCAGCTCCGCCTTTTCACCGCGTTGCGGCACAACGATTTCGACCTTGCGCTCTGCCTTTTCTGCAAGCGCCTCGGCCATCAGATCGTCGTTATCGAGACCATGCGATAGGATCAGCATCCGCGGTGGTTCGCGGTTGGAATAGAACTGACCGACAAAGGCTTCCATGACCTCAGAGGCGTCCTCATCTCCGCTGATACGCGGGTAGTAATCGTGATTACCCCAGTTCTGGTTTGCGCGGATAAAGAACACCTGCACACAGGCTTGCCCACCATCGCGATGAAGGGCGATCACATCGGCCTCTGCCGTATTTTGCGGATTGATCCCTTGGGCCGATTGCACTTGGGTCAATGCCTTGATCCTGTCACGCATAGCGGCGGCGCGCTCGAACTCCATCGCCTCGCTGGCATCTTGCATTTGTTTGGCAAGCGCTTCTTGGATACCTTTGGTGCGGCCCTGCAGGAATTTCTCGGCGTCGCGAACTGACCCTTCATATTCTGCTTCAGAGACCAGCCCACAGCACGGACCAGAGCAACGTTTGATCTGGTATTGCAGGCATGGGCGCGTGCGCGTTTCAAAGTCGCTGTCCGAACAATTGCGCAGCAAAAAGACGCGTTGTAGTTGATTAAGCGTGCGGTTGACGGCACCTGCCCCCGCAAAGGGACCGTAGTAGTTCCCTTTTTGCTTTTTTGCACCCCGATGCTTTTTGATCATCGGGAAGGCGTGGTCTTTGGTCACCAGAATATTTGGAAAGGATTTGTCGTCGCGTAACAGAACATTGTAACGCGGTTTCAGTTGCTTGATGAGGTTCTGCTCTAACAGCAGCGCCTCTGTTTCGGTCCGGGTCGTCAGGAACATCATCGACGATGTTTCGCTGATCATCCGGGCGATGCGTGGGGAGTGCTGCCCAGGACGGGAATAATTCGACACCCGTGCCTTTAAATTGCGGGCCTTGCCAACATACAAAACGCGGCTATCCGCATCGAGCATGCGGTACACGCCCGGGGAGCTGTCCAAGGTACGTAAGTACCCAAAGATTACATCGTATCCGGTCTTGGTTGGTCGGTCTGTTTGCTCGGTCATGAATTTTTCGTCGTGATTCTCATTTGGCTGCAATGGTAACGGACGGGGGACAAGAGAAAAGGCATCCACGGTTTCTGTGGATAACTCCGTGGGTTAATCCCGGTCAGGTGGATTTTTTCGTTGTATTTGGCTGGGTTCCACGGTTTGCTTAAAAAATAGGCAGTTTCGTAAGTTATTGAAAAACCAAACAATAATTATTGAGTTTCAGTTAAGGTACTGAAAAGTAGACCATTTATGACAGTTTCGTGAAGAGGTCTTAGCGAAGGTGTACAACTTGCCGCAGCATTACTCGACACCCAGCACGTCTGGGGTTTCCCATGCCAAATGCTGACCGCCATCGACAGCTAGCATTTGCCCCGTTACGGCGGGCGCATCCAGAAAATAGCCCAGCGCCGCGGTGATGTCAGAAGGGTTCGCACCACGCTTGAGAACAGTCGCAGCGCGTTGCCTGTCAAAATGGCCCTTGCTTTGCCGGTGCCCCTGCAATGTGGGTCCCGGTCCAATACCGTTGACCCGCACGCGTGGTGCAAGCGCCTGTGCTGTTGTCCGTGTCATCGCCCACAGGCCCATCTTGGCAATCGTGTAGCTCATAAATTCGGGCGTGAGCTTGTGAATGCGCTGGTCAAGCATGTTGATGACCAGCCCTTTGGCGACAGGTTCACCCTGATCGTCTGTGTCTGGGTCAGGCACCTGAGCGGCAAAATTCTGTGTTAGAACGAAAGGCGCTCTTAGGTTCGACTCCATGTGCCGGTCCCAGCTTTGGCGCGTCCCGCTTTCAATGTTGTCATACTCAAAGATGGAGGCATTGTTCACCAAACACGTCAACGGACCACCCAACGCATTTGCTGCGCGCCCTAAGAGAGCCTGCGTCGCAGTCTCATCCAACAAGTCGGCCTGCAACGCGACCCCGTTACGCCCCATCGCTGCGAGTTGGGCCACGGTCTCATGCGCGCCGATTTCCGAACCGGCGTAGTGCACGGCTACATCATAGCCGCGCTGCCCTAAATAGAGCGCCATCGCCTGACCAAGCCGCGCCCCTGCTCCAGTAACCAGTGCCCTCATTTTCGCGGCTTTTCACATTGGCATGGCCCTTTGCCGATCCGGTAGCGCAGGCATTTTGGGCACTTGGCCTGTTCCAACCGTGCCTGCCCCGGAAAGCGCCACTTACCAAACATCGCAAGCACCAGCATGAAAGCTAGAAAGCCAAAGATCGCTTTGAGGATCAAAGCCCAAACCTCGCAAAGGCGGCTCGCTCTTCGATACCGGCGACAGCGTCATCTACGATCTGTGCGCCGAAACGGGCCAACAGGGGCTTTTTTTGTCCATAGCGGCGGAATTGAACTTTTTCACCGAAGCGCTCTTTCATCATGGGTGCGAGATGCCCAATGCCATCTGCTAGCCCTTCATCGACGCCTTTCTGGCCGATGTAGACTTCGCCAGTGAACAGATCAGGATTGTCAGACAGCTTTGTTCCACGTCGAGATTTCACGTAATCGATGAATGTTGCGTGCAAATCTTCCAGCCAGCCTTTCAGCTTTTTTACATCGGCAGGCTTTTCAGGCTTGAACGGGTCCATCATGGATTTGGACTTGCCCGCCGTGTGCACCCGGCGCTCCACGCCGACTTTCTCAATCGCGCCTGTCGCGCCAAAGCCCGCACTGATGACGCCAATTGACCCTGTGATCGAACAGCTATCGACGTAAATCTCGTCCGCCGCGCAAGCGAGCCAGTAACCACCAGAGGCCGCGACATCTTCTACGAAGGCGAAAACCGGGATCTTCTTTTCATCTGCAAGACGCCGGATACGTGAAGCGATCAACGACGACTGCACAGGCGATCCGCCGGGGCAATTGATTTCCAGCGCTACTGCTGCTGGCTTACCTTTGCTGAAGGCTTTTTCAATAACGGGTGCAAGGCTTGGGTTGTCCAAACCTCGTCCTGAATTCGCAATGGCCCCTTGCAGCCTGATGACAGCAACAAAAGGGTCCGATCTGAGGAAGGGAATGTATTTTTTCATGTTCAAATACTTAGGCCTTTGGCTGCGACACGCAAGGGTCATTGCCTGATCCCGATGCCCGCGTGGAAGATCCGACTGAAAGGATGGGAGGGCCCAGCCGTGGACGCCGCTAGCTCACACAGGCGCAATAGAGGTTCACCCCATCAGGCGCGCTACATCCAACATACGGCAAGAAAACCCCCATTCGTTATCATACCAGCCAAAAAACCGCACCAAACCACCTTTTGTGACGCGTGTTTCGGGCAAGGAAACGATCAGGCTTTCAGGCCGGGCGCGCAAATCAGTCGAGACCAGTGGTTTATCTGTCCAGCCAATAATGCCTGACTGCGCGCGCAGGACAGCATGCACCTTTTCCAGATTGATCTTGGCATCAAGCGTCACCGACAAATCAACCGCAGAGACCGAAGCGACAGGGACGCGAACCGCCGCCGCCTCGATCCGGCCGGCGACATCGGGCAGAACCTGATCCAGTAGATGCTGTGCTGATGTTGTCGTTGGCACCATAGACAATGCCGCCGCCCGGCTGCGCATCATATCGCCACGCGGCGCGTCAATGCTGGGTTGGCTGCCGGTGTAGCAATGGATCGTGGTCATCCACCCGGTTTGCAGCCCCCATGTATCGTCGATCAGCTTTACCAACGGTGCGAGCGCATTTGTTGTGCACGATGCGTTTGAGACAATACGCTGATCGTTCAGCTGTCCCTCATTTGCACCAAGCGCCATCGTCAGATCCGCAGCGCCAGAGGGTCCCGAGATTAAGATGCGCCCAGCGCCCGCTTGCAAACCGCGTTCTGCAATGTTGCGGGTATTGGCTTTGCCGGTGCACTCTAAAACCACATCGACGTCAGACAGATCCAATTGCGTGATATCGTCGGTACGCGACAGCGGGATAGACTGGCCATCCACGACCAAACTGCCGTCTTGAAAAGTGACCGTGCCGGGGAACGGGCCAAACACGCTATCGTATGCGAAAAGATGTGCGCATAGATCAGCAGCGGCAATATCGTTAATGCCTACAACTTCAACCTCGGGCCAGGCGCCCGATGTTTGCGCCCGCAGCATTGTCCGGCCAATCCGGCCAAAGCCATTAATGAATACACGTACCATCTGCCGCCTCATAGCTATCGGCGGAATGCTGCACCTTTGCGTCACAACCCACAAGCGAGGTTTTGCTGGGCGATGGAAATACCTTATTCATAGAGCGTTCATGGAATCGGTCTGCTGAGCACCACAATAAAGAAGAGAATCGGAGCAATATTGCGTAGAATCGGCTCGCACTTGCAGAAAAACGATGCCAATTCAGAAATTATTAATAGAAAACGGCGCGCTGCCGCCTCAATTACTTTAACGCCACAAGTTGGACACAAAGCCATAAGTTTTCAGTTAAAATTGGAAATTATCGGCGAAATTTCGCCGGTGACTGTTTCTCAAAATGCGTACAATGGGCAGTAAACATATTGATTAAGAACCACTAAACAACAAGTTAGCGTCACTTTTTGGCCTAATTTGGATGACAGCTAAAAAGCCTCGGACGGGAAACCGTGATGTGATTGATGATTGAAAGCTGGATAGACAGATGGCTACGCCGCAAGCGAAAGAAAATACAGACGAGAAAGATAGCTTCGTTGATGAGTTGAAGCCGGGCACAAAGTTGATGCACGGGCAGTACACCATCGAGAACTTTCTGAACGCTGGTGGTTTCGGTATCACCTATCTCGCCCGTGACAGTCTGGACCGTAAGATTGTTATCAAGGAATGTTTCCCTGGCGCCTTCTGCCGCCGGAGCCGTTATGTTGTGCAGGCCCGTTCGCGGGCGCACCAAAACGAGCTGAAATCAATTGTGCGTCTGTTTGTGCAAGAGGCGCGCAGCCTTGCCAAGCTTGACCACCCGAATATTGTTGGCGTGCATCAGGTCTTTGAAGACAATGACACCGCCTATATGGCTTTGGACTTTGTTGAAGGTCGTGATCTACTCGACACCATCGAAGATCCGAACCACGGGCTGACGCCTGCTCAGATCAAATTAATCCTGAAAGAAGTGTTGGGCGCAGTGGGCTTCATCCACGACCAAGGCATACTGCACCGTGACATTTCGCCAGACAACATCCTGATCAACAAGGAATTCCACCCTGTTCTGATCGACTTTGGCGCCGCCCGTGAAGAAGCAACCAAACAAAGCCGCGTCCTGTCTGCGCTTCGCGTTGTCAAAGACGGTTATTCGCCACAAGAATTCTACATTGCCGGGTCCGAGCAGAGCCCAAGCAGTGACCTTTATGCGCTGTCAGCGTCATTCTATCACCTGATCAACGGTGACGTGCCGCCAAACTCGCAGGCCCGCTTGGCTGCAATCGCCTCTGGAGAACCTGACCCTTACGTGCCACTTGGTGGACGCTTCCCTGATTACGAGCCCGCGTTCCTTTCCGCGATGGACAAAGCTTTGGCAGTCTTGCCAAAAGACCGTGTTCAATCCGCCAACGACTGGTTGCGCATGATGGACGGAGAGTTGGGCAACGTCACGCCGCTCAAAGTCAATGCTGTTGCAGATACTGCGGCTACGGATGCAGTACCATTGGCTGCGTCAAGTGAACAACAACCTAAATCCAAGATGCCAATGCTTCTTGGTTCCGCAGCTGCGGTTGCCCTGATTATCGGTGCTGGCGCGTTCACAATGATCGGTAGCGACAGTGCACCGGTCGTTGATGTTGCGCCGGTCGTGGCGGAAACAGCTGTTGTGGCAGAAACACCTGTCGCCGTTGAAACGCCAGCACCTGCCGCTGTAGCAGAAGCTCCAGAGGTTACAGAGGCGCCGGAACTTCCGTTCCTCACCCCAGCTCCAATTGAAGAGCCTGTTGTCGCTGAAGCACCAGCGCCAGTCGTAGAGCCTCCGGCGCCGACCGTCGCTGAAGAACTTGCCGCCGAAGTCGCCGAAACGCCGGTACCAGAGGCCGTCGCGACGCCAGAGATCGTTCCCGTTTTGCCGCCTGCTGCACCTCTTGAGACGGCTGAAGCACCAGTAGTTGTAGAAGGCCCCGCGATTGTTGACGTTCCTGCACCCCAGATTCGTCCGACTGTTCGTCCCGAAGCTGTTGAACTTGCAGCCATTCCTGAGCCTGAACCGCTGCCCGAGCCAGTTGCGACACCACGCCCAGCCGCGACAGAGCCAGCCGCAAATGCTGCATTGCCTGATCAAAACAACATTCGCCCCGTGGCTGATGCAGACACCGCAGCCCTTGCTTTGCCTGCGACACCTGCCACTGTTTCTGAAATCGGCGCGGGTCTTGATGTTGAAATTGCTGCCGTCACTCCGGGCAACGAATTGGTTCCTGAACAGCCTCCGGTTACTGCCGAATGGTCCGTTCAAATGCCGTTCACTCCGGCTGGCGAACGATCCAACATTGTTGCCGAAGCAGGTCCCGTTTCACCTGTCTGGGTTGAGCCGGGTCTGGTGATCACCGGTATCAATGGTATCCCGATCGACGCGATCGCAGATATACCGAGTGTTTTGCGCGCACAGATTCCTGATGCAAACCTGTCACCGACTATCGCTGCTGCATTTTCTACATTAGACCCCGCCTCGGGCGAAGCTGCAGATTACACATGGATCCTGCCAGTCACGCAGGAAGTTATACTGACAGACGGTACACGATTTGAAACCGTCTTCGCAGGTACAGGTTGGAAAACCACCGTTGTCGCACTCGACGATGGACAAACGGGTGGCTTGGAAGTTGGTGATGTTATCACCTCCTACATCCCCACGGGCGAAGCTGTTGATGCGCGCGACTCGCTCGCAGGCCTTTTCGCGCGGGAAATTGAAAGCGGCACAGAACAGTTCATGTTCGCCGTACAACGCGATGGCAGCCTTTGGGTCGCGTCGCTCGCCTATTCAGGCAACACAGAGTAAACTTGGTACAGTGCGCCCGAAAGGCCACTCAGCGTATGTAAGGGAAGGTAGTAAAGATGAAATTCATTCGTGACCTACTTGGTAAGAAGCGTAAAGAGGAAGCGACGCGCCAACCAGCGCCAATTGAATCGCTTGAACAATCCTATCGCGACACGATTGGTTCGATGGTTGATAGCGCGGATGGTCTCGCCCTTCCTGACGCCGCATCGGCAAGTGACGTGCTCACTTCTGAGGTTCGTGTTGTTGACGTCAATGTTGCGCCTCCCTCCGCACCGGCCGTGAACATTTGGGATCTTGAAGATGATGATGCGGGGACTGCACTGCCAGAGCCAACGGCCGCTGCCGCCCCTGCCGCTCAGGTTGTTGAGCCTGCTGTGGCTTCTGCCGCTGCTGCGCGGTCACCAGCCCGTTCACGCCGCACAAAGACACGGCTTATCGGATTTGACAAATCCGACGGCGATGTCGTCGATTTGTTCAACGATGCGCCGGCAGCCACAGCCACAAAGAGTGTGCGGTTCCCAGTCGGTTGGATCGTTGTCTCCGAAGGACCAGGCCGCGGCGAGAGCTTTTCTTTGTTGGCCGGCATGTCCCAGATTGGTCGTGGCGAAGATCAGGCGGTTCAACTTGATTTTGGCGACAACTCGATCTCGCGCTCGAACCATGCTGCCATTGTCTACGACACCAACACCAAGGAATTCTTGCTTGGTCATGGTGGTAAGTCGAATATTGTTCGCCTGAACGATAAGCCCCTGATCAGCAATGAGACTCTGAAAACAGGTGATCTTATCCGGATCGGTGAAACAGTTCTACGTTTTGTCGCTTTGTGTGACGGGTCCTTCGATTGGGACAACGGCACAAACGAGGAGGATGAAGATGTGGCGATCGCCTGAACCGCGTTTTGATGTCGCTTCGGCGATTTGTCAGGGCGGCCGAGACTACCAAGAAGACGCAATCGTTACAGACTTTCCGTTTGGGGCCGATAGTGGTGTTGTCGTGCTTGCTGACGGGATGGGCGGCCATGCTGCTGGCGACGTGGCGAGTAAGATCGTCGTTACCGAAGTCTTTAGCGAACTGAAGTTTGAAAGTGCGAACTTTGCGGATTTTGAGAGCGAAATTCCGCGGTTTCTGACGGAATCGGCTTCAAATGCAAACGGCTATGTGCGTCAGCACGTCCAAGCGCATCCTGAAACACGCGGCATGGGTGCAACCCTTGTATCTGTCGTGCTTGTCGAAAACCGCATGTATTGGATGTCGATCGGGGACAGCCCACTTTACCATTATCGCGGTGGCAAAATGCAGCAATTGAATGAAGACCATTCAATGGCGCCGCAAATCGACTTTATGGTCAAGCAGGGTTTGCTCGATGAAGACGCCGGAAAGAACCATCCGGACCGCAACTGCCTGACATCCGTGATCCTAGGTGATCGTGTGTCGAAATCGGATTGCCCCAAGACACCTTTCGAGCTTCAGGTTGGTGATATCGTTGTCGTGTCGAGCGATGGCTTGCAGTACCTTGAAGATGCAAACATCCAAAAGATCCTACACCGCTACCGCCGCAAGAAGGCCGCCGAAATTGCCGGTTATCTGCTAGAGGCGATTGAGGCATTGGCCGACCCGGATCAGGACAACTGCACGTTCTCGGTGATCAAGCTGAACCACAACAAGCCGGTCATCCGCGCAATCCGCGCCAAGCCTGTCGGCCACTTCGACACTCCAACAAAGACTGTCACACGTGTGGTCGAGTTGGAAGAAGTCGAAAATGTCGCGGCCAAGGCAGATCCTAAGGAAGATGCCGGGCAAAAAATGGGGCCCATGGTCATCAAAGAGATCAAACCTATAAAGAAGGTTGAACTTGATGATGAAACCAATATCACAGAGGAGGTTGATGCGGCTGTGCCGCCGGCTAAGATTGCTGCCGGAGGGAAATAATGTCGAATCAATCACTGGGGAACAGAGTTCAAGCTGAACTAAAGCAGGCCGTCGAAAGTGGCCTGCTTCCTGATTCTATACAGGAAAACGCGGAAAAGCTGTTGATACGGCTACAAAAACCGATCCGGCTTGCACTTTTGGGCCTGCCTGGCTCGGGCAAATCTACACTGATGAATCTCTTAGTCGGTGAACAGGTCATCCCCCCCGGGGTCCGCCTGCCCTCGCTACAATTGCTGTACGGGGACACAGAGAAATCTGTCTGCACCCTGCCCGATGGTTCAAAGACGGTTTTGGATGGCGTTGATGTCCCCGAAATAGAGGCGCTGTCTCCGGTCTTTGTTGAAATCCATATGCCGCTGCCTGCGCTGGCAAAAATCTCTATCCTTGAAGTCGTCGCCCCCAATGACCCCACCGCAGTGCACCGCGCGTCACAATGGGCAGTCAAGCGCTGTGATGTCGCCCTTTGGTGTACACGTGGTTTCAACCAGTCAGAGCAACAAATTTGGTCGACGATGCCCGATCTGACCAAAGATCACGCTTTGTGTATGATCACCCGCGCCGATTTGCTGCGCGCCGAAGGGCTTTTTGAGGCGACTGTCGGTGCGGTAAGCTCCGCTGCCACTGACGAGTTCAAACAAATCCTTCCGATTGGCACAACAGAAGCCATTGCAGCGCGCCGCGCTGACGGCTCCGTCAACAAGGATGTCATGCGCGAAAGCGGTGGTACGGCATTGATGTCGGCCATCCTAAAGCAAGTGGACCTGGGGCGTCAGTCAGCCGTTGATATGGCCGATGTCTTGCTACACCAAAACGCAGATCGTTTGGCCGCATTGTCCGAAGAATCGACAACCGCTGTCGCAGAAGAAGACCATGCCGAGCCAGAAGCCAACGGAAGCGCTGCAGACGATAGCCTTGATACGGACGAACAAAAGCCGGAACAGGCCGCCAAAGAACCTGAATTTGTTATGCCTGTGGTTTCGGCAGAACCGGCCCCCAGGACAGATGCCAGAGATGCAATTTCGCGGTTGCGGGAAATTGCCGCCAAAAAACGCGTGTCTCGTGATGCATCCTTTGAAGCCGAGGCAAAGCCGGTCGAGGAGGAGGTCGAGGTGACCCCCGAGGCTGAGGCTGAGGCGGTTCCAGAACCAGCCACAGCACCCGTAGAGATCGCTGAAAGCCTGAGCCCCGCCACACGTGATGCCTATGCGCATGTGATCAGCTATATTGAGGAAAATGGGGCTGGCATGGTATCTGCTATCGAAGGGGATGGCGAAGCGGGACGCGCTGATGTGATCGCTCTAGCGGTCGAGCATATTCAGTGGCTGTGCGACTATTTGAACGAAAACGGTGAGGTCGCTGATGCATCGCTGCAGCGTACGCGCGATTCCGCCTATGATGCCGCTGATCTCGTTCAATTGATGGAAATGGAAAAACGTGACAGTGCAGCCCTTGAAGCTGTTAGTCTGATGCTACAGATTAAGCGAGAGTTGCAAGCGGATCTCGCAGCGTAAGTTACCGCAACAATTGTAAAATTTTTAGGCAATACGCCACACTTTTGCCGTGCTGTTCTGTTTCCAATATGGCAATAAAGCTGGTGTTTTGGTCATTGTTTGGCTGTAAGTGGAACTCCTGCTACAGGTGAATAGTGATTTGTTAAGGACGGACAAGGATGAAAATGGAAGATGTAGCACAAGAGGACGGCCTTAAGGTCCCGGCAGCGCAGCTCCCTTTCATGCGGCTTGGCCTCGAAAAGCTCGACGCGTTCCATGATGAAGTGGTCGATCTCGAGGCAACGCTTGCGGATGTGGTGAAACTCGGTGGCAAGGATGCCGAAAAGAAAGCGTCCAAGCTTATCAAGCAGTTACGCTCTTTCGAGCCCAGCATCACGATGATTGGTCAGATCAAATCGGGCAAGACATCTTTGGTCAATGCTATGGTGGGCAGGCCGGACCTTTTGCCCGCTGATGTGAACCCGTGGACCTCTGTCGTGACATCGCTTCATTTGAATGCGCCGCTTCCGGCAGACGCCCCCACCGCGACATTCCAATTTTTCAGTCAGGGCGAATGGGACCACCTCGTCGAAAACGGAGGGCGAATCGGTGAGTTGTCCGAGCGCGCCGGTGCCGATGAAGAGCTAGAAAAAGTACGCCTTCAGATCGCTGAGATGCGTGAAAAGACAAAACAACGCCTTGGTCGTAAGTTTGAACTCTTGCTGGGCCAAAAACACAGCTATGCCGAACTCAACGACGACCTTGTTCAGCGCTATGTTTGCATGGGCGATGATTTTGAGGATCTTGACGAAGACGACCAGCAAGGTCGATTTGCCGATATTACGAAATCGGCTGATCTTTACCTCAGCGCCGATACAATTCCGATGCCAATCTGCCTGCGCGACACGCCGGGTGTGAACGATACTTTTATGATGCGCGAGCAGATCACGATCAACGCGCTGCGCGATAGCCGTATCTGCGTTGTTGTTCTTTCTGCCCACCAAGCGCTCAGCTCGATGGATATGGGCCTGATCCGCCTGATATCGAACGTGAAAGCACGCGAAGTAATTATCTTTGTGAACCGGATTGACGAACTGTCAAACCCCGGTGAGCAGGTTCCCGAAATTCGAGACAGCATCCTTAGAACGCTTGCGGACAACAATGGTCCCGAGAACCCTCAGGTCATATTCGGCAGTGCGTATTGGGCTAATATGGCGCTCGCTGAAGATCTTGATGATATCGTCGAGGACAGTGCAGAAGCGATGTTCAATTGGGCCGAAGCCGCACTTAGCTCTGATACCGCTGGGATGGAGACGAAAGAGCTAGTTTGGCATCTTTCCGGCGTTCCTGAACTTTATAAGGCATTGTCAGAGCGTATCGCAGAAGGCCCCGGTGCCGAAATTCTTGCTGCATCGCGCAAGCGCGCTTTGAACCTTGTTGGTGGCGTGCGGGCCTCTAATGCGGTTGTATCTATGCGTCTTGATGGCGACACCGTAGAGGTCATGTCTAGCGACAAACTGGCCAAGCACCTTGATGAATTAGAAGCCGAAAGCGCGAAGAACCTTGAGGATCGTTTGGATATTGCGTTCCAGCAATTCGGGTCACGCGTAGATCAATCACATAAACGGTTTTTAGACCGGGCCTTGGAATCATTGCTGCAACATCTGGAGGCCAATGGCGAAGAAGAGATCTGGCAATACAGCCCCGATGGTCTGCGCATGTTGTTGCGCACCAGCTATCAGGTGATGCGGCGCAACGTAACGTCGACATCTCAGGATGTTTACGCCGCGGCAGCGGCAGATCTGGCGAATACTTATCGCTCGGCTTTTGGGGTGGATGTGGAAAACTTTACAATCACTCCGCCAGCACCACCCGAAATCCCGGCACCTGTGTCGTTGGGTCAAACCATTGCGCTTGATCTGCAAACCTCCTGGTGGAAGGGCTGGTGGAAGCGCCGCAAAGGATATCGTGCCTTTGCGAGCGGGTTCTATGATCTGATCGAAGCAGAAACCGCGCCAATCGTTGACGAATTGAAAGTGCGGCAAGCCGACGATATCCGCGCACGCGCGCTCTCTGAGCTTCGCGAATTCCACGCTGAACAGCGCGCCATCCTGGAAGACATCAGCAGCAAATCCGAAATTGCGATCGATGATCTTGAGGATATTTTTGGAATTACAGCGCAACATGAACGTGACGAACTGTTTGACTACATTTTTGAAGAGTTAAGCGACGCGCCTCCCGTGCTCGCAGTAGGAGTTGATAAATGAGCGAAACTGGCAGCACCGTTCGGCGAAAACCGCGTATCGCTTTGATGGGCGAGTTCAGTGCAGGCAAGAGCACATTATCCAATCTACTGATGGGGCAAAGTCCGTTGCCTGAAAAGGTAACCGCAACGCGTTTGTCACCCGTGTGGATTTCTTACGGCACCAACGCGCCTTACCGCGTTGATGTTGACGGCACCACAGAACCCGTATCGATTGACCGTCTGGAAGACATCCCCGTCGAACAAACACGCAATATCCGTCTTTTTCTTGAAGCCGATATTCTCGAGGTTTGCGATCTCATCGACTTTCCGGGCATTTCTGATCCAAACATGTCGTCCAATGTCTGGGAGCGAATGTTGACAGAAGTTGATGCCGTGATCTGGTGTACACATGCGACCCAAGCATGGCGCCAATCTGAGGCCGCGGTGTGGGATGATATGCCCTCTACGGTACGCGAAAACTCCATTCTGCTGATCACGCGTTTTGACAAGCTGACCAACGAAAAAGACCGCACACGTGTGGTTAAGCGTGTGACACGCGAAACCAAAGGGCAGTTTGGCGGGACTTTCCCGGTATCGCTGTTGCAAGCGATCCAAGCTGGCGAAGATTATGACCGCTGGGAAGCGAGCGGAGCAGGACCGTTTACATCGCACCTTATTGACGTCATCGAAAAGCTGACAGCACTCACAGCCCGCACAGAGCTACCGCTTTATAATGTTGACAGCCTTAGCGACATTCCAGCACCGGTGATGTCGCCCGTCGTACCACGCCGTGTGCAACGCGTGCCAGACGGCAGCCGAGCTGCGCGTGAACGGACACGTCTTGATACGTCCGTAGAAGATTCAACACCTTCGCCTGACCAAATTTTACGCTCATCGTAATGGCAATTGCTTTGGACAGGCTTCCACAAGCCTCGCATTTGCCGTAGTCATAGAGCGATGTAGATGAAAAGCAGGCCATAGATGGTTGTTGATGAGTTGGACGCTCTGCGGGACAAGTTCAAAGGCTGCACTGCGATAGCCTTTGCAGACCTCTCCACGCAGATGATCCTAGTTACCGATTCCAGTTCGAATTTGCGGCGAGAGGCGCTAGATGCCCTGTGTGCAGAGGCCGCACTTTTGTTGGGGGCGAAGGGCAAACCCGCCTTGGCAGAAAAGCCAAGCGATTTAGCCACCGTCACAAGCCCAACCGAGTTGCGTGTCTTTGTCCGCGCAGCGACAGATCCGAACGATGTTCTTTGTTGTATCTGTGGCCCTAGCACGGACGCAGCTGCATTTGTTGCAAACGCTGGTGAATGTTTGGACCGCATTAGTAGCGGCGATTGAAACGAATAAAACTGAAAGCTGGAAACCAAGCTTATGAGCGATCTGAACGCTTTAACAAGAAAACTCGCCGCGCTGACAGCAGGAGATACCGTTTTTGAAGCAAGCGGTCGCGTCATCTTCGATGGCAGCGATAGCGCACCAGTAGCAGCCATACTACGCGAGGTTGATGATACCATCCTCGAGCGCACCCTGTCTTTTACTGCCGGCAAGGCGACGATCAACATCATCGCAGCAGGGCGGCGTATGCGCGGTATCGAAAGCGTGTCGCCCCATCGTGACGATCCGATGATTGGCCAGATGTTGTCGCGCGAAGAGCCCGAAGGGATCCAAGCAGTCTTTGATTTGCTGCAAGACCTTTGCGGTGACGCCCAGAAGATGACGGTGCGCAGCCTTGCGCCAGAGCCATTTGGCAATGGCGGCGAGCGTGGAATTTCTGCGCTTGGTCTTTCTGACCTGTGGAACATCGAAACCGAAGTGGTACCGAAGCCCCCGCTGGAGCAGTTTTTGACCAAGAATGCCTCTGTATTCTCATCGCTATTGCACGTCCGTAAGGGCGAGGTTTTGTCGACCAGTGGTGATATTGCGGCCCTTCAAAAAATCTGGAGCACGCAGGTTCAGGCCTTCCGAGAAGCGCACAACAAGACAGTCAAAGGCGAGGTGGACGCACAGCTTATCTGTTTGGACGGTGCCTTTGATGATGGCACATCGGCTGCGATGGCTTTGTACGAAAAAGATATCGCCCTGATCGCCTATGAGGCAGAGCATTTCGGAACGATGCAGTCCTCTTGGCAGCGCATTTTTGCGTGATGCATCCGGCTGCCCAGTCCACAAAACCAGCCAGCGCCTTCTTTGAAGGGTTTGAGGAGCGCACCTTAGAAACGGCCGCAGGACCAGTCTTTTACCGTATCGCGGGCAATGGTCCGCCCTTGGTGCTTTTGCATGGCTACCCGCAGACGTCGGCAATGTGGCATGCAATCGCCCCTGTTCTTGCACAAACCTATCAGGTTATCTGTCCGGATCTGCGCGGCTACGGCCGGTCATTGAAACCTGCAACAGATGTATCTCATAGCCCTTATTCCAAACGCGCTATGGGAACCGATGTCTTGGCGTTGATGGACCATCTAGGCCACGACCGTTTTTTGATTGGCGCGCATGATCGCGGTGGCCGTGTGGCGCATCGGCTCGCCGCGGACCGCCCTGAACGTGTCATTGCGCTATCAGTTCTCGATATCGCACCGACCCGCGAAATGTATCGCGATGCTGATAGCGGCTTTGCCCATACCTATTGGCATTGGTACTGGCTTACATTGCCACAGCCCTTCCCCGAACGCTTGATCAGTGCTGATCCTGCTTTCTTTTGGCTTCACAAATGCGGGGCGGGCAAGGCTGGTTTGGCACCTTTCGTGCAGCAGGCCTTGGATGAGTACCTCACTTGCTTTTCAACACCAGAGGCTATTCACAGCGCCTGCGAAGATTACCGTGCCGCAGCGACCATCGACATAGCGCATGACGACGCAGATACATCACTGTTGCAGATGCCACTTCTGGCGCTTTGGGGGCAGGACGGCGCGATTGAGGCCCATTTTGACTGCCTCTCACTTTGGAAAGAACGCGCTACAAATGTACAGGGCTGGGCGTTGCCGGGCGGACATTACTTGGCCGAACAACACCCGAAAGAGGTACTTAAGGCTTGGCTACCTTTCTTCGCGGAACACGCTGCCTAAGTCAGTCGCGCTGGAAATCCGTCGGCGCGCAGATCGGTGTCCAACAGATCCTCAAGCAGCTTAACGATCATTGGCGATTCAGCATCCCCGCCATAAGCAGCGCGAGCCGCGACATAGGTTTGCTCCGTTGCCGCCGCCAGCTCTAGGGGAACCTCGAACTCCCGCCCAAAGCCCATCGCGAACCCAAGGTCTTTCAGCGCGAGATCAATGTTGAAAGCCACGTCATAGGACCCATTCAGCACCAACGCACCTTCGGTTTCATGCACGAAAGATGTGCCCGAAGACGCCTTGATCGCGTGCCAAGCTTGGCCCAGATCAAGCCCACCGCGTTTGGCCAGCATCAGCGCCTCGCCACAGGCCTTTAGGTGGATAAACGCCAGCATATTGGTGATGACTTTGATGATCGATGCGGACCCAAGAGGGCCCATGTGAAAGACCTGATTGCCCATCGCTTGAAGCGCGGGCAAGTGGAGATCGAACATATCTTTGCCGCCGCCCGCCAACATGGTGATGTTACCTTGCGCCGCCAGATGGACGCCGCCGGTGACAGGTAATTCCATCATGCGGACGTCATGCTTTGACGCTATTTCAGCGAACGCCAAAACCTCTTCTCGGCCCAATGTCGACATTTCGATCCAATGCGCACCATCTTTCATAGCAGGCAACATTTCAGCGGAAACGGCTTCGGACACCGCTGGCGAAGGCAGGCACGTGATGACGTGGTCTACACTCGCCGCAAGCGCGGCCGGGCTATCGGCCCACGTGGCACCCAAGGCGATCGCCGCCTCTGCCGCGTCACGGTTGATGTCTGTTACCGTCACATCCATGCCCGCGCGCAGCAGGCACGCCGCACAATTCGCGCCAAGATTGCCTTGGCCAATATATCCGTAGTGCATGGGAGTCCTTTATTTGAAGTAGATGTTATAGTCAGCGCGGATCGCTGCATCGAGAGCAGGATCAAACTTTATTTGCGCATGCTCAAGGATTTCATTCTTCCGTTTGATCGCCTGATCAAGCAATTGTGGGCGACCCGCCTCGTTCCATTCCTTAGGGCTCATGCGATTGCCCAAGGTGGGGTAGATGTATTCAGTCTGCATCAGCGCAAGCGTTTGGTCAGAGCCAAGATAATGGCCAGGACCACCAAGGCAGACAGCCTTCATCGCCTCTATCGACGTGCTGTCGTCGGTCACATCAATCCCACGCACCGTGCGCAGGACTTGGCCGATGACATCATCGCCCAGCACCAGTGACTCAAGGCAGAAGCCGAGGAGTGAGGCGTGCATACCGACGGCCTCATAAGCCATGTTCAAACCAGACAGGCCTGCAAGGACATTGGTAATGCCGGTTTCCCAACCGGCCTGCATGTCGGGGAGTTTCGCGTCCGAGATACCAGCGGCGGCCCCTCCGGGAATGTTGTAGAAGCGGTGCATCTGCGCGCAACCCGCCGTCAACAACGCCTGCTCCGCGGAACCACCAGACATCGCACCGGTGCGCAGGTCTGAAACAAAAGGCCATGTGCCAAAGACGGCAGGATGGCCCGGCGCCATCGCGTTAACATAGACCACACCGGCAAGGCATTCGGCCACGGCCTGTACGATTGCCAATGCGATGGGCGCGGGCGCAGTTGCACCTGCCTGGCCCGCCGACAAGAGCAGCACTGGCATACCTGCACGAACGCAAGCCTCCATCGAGCGGCAACTTTCCTCTGCGAATTTCATTGGAGGAACAACAAAACAGTTAGAGTTTGACACAAAGGGGCGAGCACGCCACGCCTCTTCACCACCGGCAAGGCGGTGCAGCAACGCAACGGCGGGTTCCACGTGGCTCGGATCATCAAAGGATGTGCCAATGTGTTTTGTTGTGCCGGAACAGCAAGCGTAGATCGTGTTGAGATCCATTTCGAGGTTGTCAGGGATGTCGCGCGCGACCATCGCACGTTGAAAAAAGTGTACGTTATCGAGTTCATGCGTTATTTTGGCGGCGTTATGAAGGTCTTGTACAGTGCTATCACGGTAGGTGTTCGTCTCTAGATCAACAACATGAACGGCAGCACCCGCAGTGCCAAAATGGACGTTGGACCCAGTGAGGTGCAGATCGTATTTCTCTTCACGTCCGTGCAATGTGATATTCCGCGCGGCCTTTGCGAGCATGTCTTCAACCAACGCGCGTGGAAAACGAATGCGGCCGTCGTCGCCAAGAATTGCGCCCGCCTTCGTCAGTATCTCGACGCCAGAAGGCGGGGCCTGCGACAGCCCGATCTGTTCCAGCGCATCAAGGGCGGCATGATGGATACGTAGAACGTCTGCATCGGTAAGTGGCTTATATTGCCCTCCGGGAAGGCCTGCGCGCACAGGGCGCATCTCTTCCGAAAGAGGTGCGCTTCGCAATGCGACGCGGGCGGCCCGCCCTCCGCTGCGTCCAGTTCTTGTCTTTGTTTCAGCCATCGCGCTTTCTCCCTGATTGGCACAAGTATTTGTGCGCATGGCATTCTTTTCAATCTATCAATCCGGTTATTATTGATCGGCTTTCCCGATTAGGACAGTATCCAGATCATGCAGATTGAACTCATCGACACATTCTTGGATCTTTGCGAGACCAAAAGCTTTAATCAGACAGCTGAGCGACTGGATGTTACCCAGTCCACGGTCTCGGCCCGCATAAAGACGTTGGAAACGACTGTCGGTGTCAGGCTTTTTCAAAGATCCCGGTCAGGTACATCCCTGACGACCCAAGGCCTTCGGTTTGAACCGCATGCGCGCAGCTTGCGACACGATTGGGTGACAGCACTTAATGCGACGCGCGACACCGCAATGGCGGGAATCACGATGCGGATCGGATTGCAGCATGATTTGGTCGGATTGGTCATAAGTGAATTGATCGGCAGGTTTCGGAGTGTTCTGCCTGACACTGCGTATTTATTTGAGGC
>Ga0115562_1001226_pt1 | contig 19026 bp, 35 predicted proteins | sample COGITO_mtgs_1105_6_FD_87200 | JGI IMG/M metagenome (GOLD analysis project Ga0115562, IMG submission 87200) | Pelagic marine microbial communities from North Sea - COGITO_mtgs_110516 | ecosystem: Environmental > Aquatic > Marine > Epipelagic | place: Germany:Helgoland, sampling site Kabeltonne...
AGATTATAGTATAGCCTTCGCTAAGATGGCACCTCTTGGTATTAAAGGTGGATCTAATTTAATATACGATCGAGTAACGAATCCAAGATCTGCTGGTAAAATAACATTAGATGAATTAAAAGAAATGCATGATAGTGGGTTATGGGCAGCACAATACCATTTCATTGCTAATCACGATAATTTTATCTTTATAGACAATACTCTAAGTGAAACACACCAACAAGATGTTAAATTTCAAGCAGCAAACTTAGTAAGTCCACAAACCAGAAAAGATGCAATGGCTGGTTGGTTTAGATGGTGCGAAGATAATGGGTTTACACAAGGTATTAGGACAGGAGCATATCCTCAAAGCCAGCACAATCTTCAAATTAGACAAGAACTCTTTGATGGTGGTTTTACTAGCTTTAGAGCTGGTTTAGGTAAAGGTGATATGTCTAACAATGGTTCTCATTCTCCTCTGTTAACAACTAACACATACGGCATTGATGATCCTATGCGTTTGATTTCATATAAGTATAACCCCGATTCATACGCAGACACTACATGGGATCCAGCGAACCCTGATGCTATTACAACTCAGTTTCAAGATATGTTGACTGATGCTGTCGAAACTGGCACCGATATGATCATAGCATACCATCTTATAAAGGATAATCCTACAGCTGCAAACAATATTGATGTTCCTACAGCTCGATTTAATGCTCATATGGATTTATTAAAATCGTATTCTGACCAAGGTTTAATCGATATAGCATGGCAACATGAGATCGTTAATGGTAAAACAACGAACTTAGTCGATCATAAGCTATCGTCAACGAATCCTAACGAATTTAGTGTATCTAATCTAGAGCTTGAGGGTCAACCAACTCGAACCTTTACTTCTGGTTTATGGGTATCAGAACATAACCCAACTTTACATGTTGTTATATCGTCAGCAACAATACATAATGGTGTTTGTCGAATTACAGGTGTAGCAGATGGATCGTATGAGACTGTCGAAGGCACATTAACATTGATAAATGGTAAAGAAGTGTTAGTATTTAATAACGTAACACTATAAGTAGAATAATTAATATAACACGGCTCCCGCCTCTTGCTCATTTGCAACGCGGGAGTTCTTATATATATAATACAATACAATGGAAGCTCTAAAACATGTATAACATAATAAAGGCATTAAACGCAAGACGTAGTCCTAACGTCGATCTTACTAAGGTGGCAGTAGTGTATGATACTACTATAGCAGGTGAGCAGGCACTATGTGAAGCTTATATGACGGCTCGTGGTATCCCTTCGACACATCTATATGGTATCGCTATTGGTACCACATATGACGGCGCAACTATTGGAACTATGAGGACTGCGTTTTTAACAGCGTTAGGTGACTATTTCGTTACTAACTCTATTGAAATGGTAGCAACAGGTCCAAACTCTCCGCTATTAATAGGCGATAGTGGGTGGGATAATCTTGGTATTTCTTTCTCGAGTTTATGCGGACAGGCTTTAAAGCACTCAACTCTCTTTGAAGGTAGTCCTGTAACAACGTGGAATTCGTCTGATAATTTAAAAGATGATACATACTACCCTGAAGCTGGCGGAATCAGCGCAAGAGAAGAAAACCTTGCGAACAGATCATCTTTAGAGAACTATAATTATGTTAAAGACCAAGATGATTTAATTGAAGTCGGTGGCTTAGACATAGAGGCATTCCAACAAGGCAATCCTAATCCTGCTATTGGTCAAATAGTCATAGATCAAGGACGTACTCAGGATATAAATGGTAATCTATGCATTGCCTTACCTAATTTCCGTATAGGGTTTCACAAAGAATCTAATGCTAACGTATCTATTACAGCACAACAGATTACAGATATGGTAACTAACTCAATGGCTCTTGCAAACACGAGGGCATACCATAAAGCAAATACAAACGTAACTGTTGTAGCTAATGGTCGCACAAGCCGCATTAGTAACTTCTCTGGTACATATGCCCACTATATAGTCGATCAGATGGGTTATACCAATAACATCTTTGGTTTTCGTTCTGATACAGCAGGTAATGACTATTTGAGTACAATAGGAACTAATACAGGTATAGCTAAGTATAATGGTACTTCAGCTGCCGCTGATTTTAGTATAGATAAAGATTCTCCCATTGGTGGTGCTAGTACTACTACTTTCCGAACCCCTAACTATAACACATATGAATACACAGCCCATAACGGTAATACGTTTCCTATAACATCAGGTTTGATTTTGGATACAGCATGTGAGAATCCTGGAACGGGCGCACATCTTAATCCTGATATATGGACTTCAGGCGACGCAGATCAGATTTTTGAGTTAGAGACAGGCGCTATTATACAAACAACAACTTCCCATGGTTTAAAGGCAGCGCCAAGTCAAATTGCAAATGGTGCTGGTTGTTTAATTGGTTCTTATAAAGAGCCCGGCGATACTGGTGTAGGTAATGGTTGTGATACTATACAGTACCTGTTGAAGGGCTATGACTGTGCGACTGCTAAGTTGTTAGACTTTAGTAAACAACATACTCCTTCTGAAGTATGGGGAGACGGCTTAACACAGTTTGTTAATGATGTACCGGTCATATCTGATGAAGAAAGCAAAAAAAGCATTATAGTACCTTTCTATAGTGATGTTAACTCAACCTATGGTATAACAGGTTCGCGCACGAGTACAGTAGGCGAAGGCGTAATGCTTATAAATGTTTACGATGAATCTGATTTAGTTAATTATGATTATAAAATATCAGGTTACTGTGATATTCCTGCCGCCACTTTGCCCGCTATAACTAATGACACTGTAACTGCAGGTGGATTTACGATAATCGCTGAATCAGCCCCACAGGCGGGAAATCAAACGACAGATCTTGTTAACCAGCTCCCGCCTTTCGATTCTGTTAGAATCACCGATGTTCTTGATCCTTCTCGTGTAGATATTGTTATAAGTAAGGCTGAGTTTGGTATTAGTTATTCATTATCTTACGGTGATGGCGGCGCTTGGGTTTTTGATAACGAAAATCTCTTTGAGTCAGGTAGAAATTATACTATTGAGTTCCGCGGCTTAGTTGGCGATAAAATTATAGCTCTTGATCATACTCGACTACCTACATCTACTGATTTGGACGGCGTGTATAAAGTAAATAGCGCACTAATATTAGGCAAAAATGGATGCGAAGGTTATATTGAGTATGAAGATAGTTCTGTAGCTACATTCTACCCTCAAAGTGTAGTTCCTAAAGCAAATGCACTTGAAGTATCTATTCCTGAGGTTAATAATAGGAACCTTGTCGTAAGCACTAGTGATATATCATACTCAACCGGTCAGCAGATCTCAAGTATAGAAGAAGCTGAGTCTGATTTGGCTGCCGCGCTCGCATCTGGAGGAACTACAGTTGATATTGCTAACCTTACTGCTACTATTCCAAACTTAGGATTAATTAGGAATTCTGTTACTTCTGGTTATCTCAACAAAGCATATACTGATGGCGAATTTCATACTAATGACGATCTTGGTAGTGTTAACATTACATCAGCTGTAGTTACTAATGGAGTATGTACTATCGTAAGTGGTACTGCTATTAGTACTGTTACTGGAAAATTAGGAACTCTAACGCTTGAAGATGCTGCAAACAATAAAGCATTAGTGATATATAACGTTACTTTAGCATAACATGACACTTAATAATTAATATAACACGCCTCCCGCCTCTTGCTCATTTGCAACGCGGGAGTTCTTATATATAATACATGTGGACATACAACAACAAAACTTATATAGTACCAGAAGATGCGGAGATGAAGACCTATCCGTACTATGGATTCGTGTATCTTATAACCAATGAAACTAACGGCATGCAATATGTCGGCAAGAAGTTCTTCTGGTCTAAGAAAACACTACCTATCACTAAAACACGCAAACGACGTAAGGTTACATATAACCAATCAGATTGGGTAACATACACTGGATCGTCTAGACAGCTAAACGAAGACATCGAATCAGGTCACGTTATCAAGAAAGAGATTCTCCATCTCTGCGAGACTAAAGGTATTTGTGCATATATGGAAACTAAAGAGCACTTCGAACGCAATGTCTTACTCACCGACGACTACTACAATGGCATTATTAGTTGTAAGATTGGTGGTCCATCAGTACGTATCCTCAAAGAGCAGTTTCTGACTGAAAAAGATAACAAATAACAGTTTACATTCATTGCCGGTTATGATATAATAGCTATATTAAATATTACTGAGGCTTAATTATATGTATCGTCGCAATCGTGAATACCTTCGTCAGGGTGCTGTTCAAATCTTAAGTAGAACTATCGAAGTTCATAAAGTTCCATATCAAATCGCACTAGACATAATGTATAGTAATAGTCCAGTTAGCCATATTGAAGATTTCAATCAGTGGCTAGTGTCAACATGTGGGCTGACTCAGCAAGAAGCAGACGCATACGTGTTATATCAACCTAAAGATATTCCAACTTTCCTTAAGGGGTAAATTATGTCTAATGATAACGTAATACAGTTCCCACGTAAACGAGTAGAACTTAAAGGTAAATATGAATCTATTGATCAAGCTATAGAGCGATTGGCTGACTCTGATGAAAAACAAATCATTAAGACTGAATGTAATACAATGTCTGAATACCTACGAGACCTGATTGAGGTAGCTGTTCACGATCAGGGATACTTTCAAGCATTCCATGATATGGAATTCAAAACACTAGATACTGCATCAGGCAGAGATCTATTTCTTATTACTAACTTAGTTAACGCAATGTTGCTACGACACTCAGGACAAGAACATCATTTTCATCCAGCTATGGATGCGCTAACTGGTGAACTTGTTTCTATATATGACGAACAGAAGGACAAATAGATGATCATAATTGATTTTAATCAAATAGCAATAAGTAACATATTAGCTCAAAAGCTAACTGACGTTGATATGATTCGAGCATGTATACTTAATTCAATTCGTATGTATAATCTAAAGTACAGAAATAAGTATGGTGAAATGGTAATTGCGTGTGATGGTCCTAATACATGGCGACGCTCATATTATCCTGAGTATAAGGCATCTCGTAAGAAAGGTAGGGATGATTCTACATTCGATTGGCAGATCATATTCGATGCTATGAATACAATACGCGACGAGATTAAAGCAAATCTACCATATAAGGTACTACAGTTTGAAGGATGTGAAGCTGATGACATCATTGGAGCGTTAGCTAGAGAGACACAAGAGTTTGGTAAACATGAACCTGTGATGATTATCTCATCAGATCATGATTTTAAACAACTACAGAAATATGATAACGTTGCACAATTCTCACCAATGCAGAAGAAAGCTGTAGTAGTTGAAAATGCTAGAACTTATCTATTTGAACATATCATGAAAGGTGATAGTGGTGACGGTATACCGAATGTCCTATCAGATGACGATACCTTCGTAGTTGATGGTAAACGCCAGACTCCTTTACGAGCTAAACGTATTGAAGAATGGTTAGAGAATGCAGATCGCCTATGTGAAGTTATGGATAATGAGACATATAGAAACTATCAACGTAATCTTACTCTAATTGATCTATGTGAGATACCAGAAGACATCTATACGAAGATTATAAATACTTTCGATGAACAAAAACCTGCACCTAAAATGAAGGTGCTTAATTATTTAATCAAGAAACGATGTAATCGTTTAGTAGAATGCGTTGAAGAATTCTACACTAAAACACTTTAAGGAGTTACAGTGAACAATAAGATTGAGATCATTGCTCATGTATTAAAAGAAGTAGCAGAGACTAAAGGAAGAAATGCTAAGATCGAAGTATTAAAGACTAATGATAGTATAACACTAAGAACAGTACTTAGAGGTAATTTCGATGATCGAATAGTATTTGATCTACCTAAAGGCCCACCTCCATATCGAGCACTCGATCCAGAGATTAAAGGTCCACGACCGCTTTCTAAAGAACTAGCTGTAGGTAAATTCAAACACATCGTTAAGGGTAACAGTGTGCCTCTAGATGCTAAGCGCGAAAGTATATTTATTAACCTGCTTGAAGTGTTACACCCTGACGAAGCAGAATTGATTATTAAGATGAAGGACAAATCAATAAAGGTAACAGGTATGACTGTTAAACTTATCAATGAAGCCTTTCCTGGTTTACTACCAGAACAAACCGTATGAAATCAGCTTAAATATACACTAAACTGGAGGTGTACATATTAACTAATCTAAAACTATGATTCTAATAACCAAGAGATGTTACGAGGTGTATCTCATGAATAATAAACAATTAGACTTAATAAATCGGCTAGAGCAGGACCTTACTGAGACTAAATATTATAGGACTCGTATGGCTAAGAAAGGCAAAGACGATATAGTATATCGTATGGATAAGAAGATAAGTCTTATCTCTGCCACTATAGCTGAAATCAAGGCAGGCGAAGATTAGTTCTTTATCAAGAACATCAATATTAACCAAAAAGGACTTCCAAAAGGAGTCCTTTTATGGGATATTGTTACAAATAACAGTTTACAAATACATAGAACTGTGATATAATATACATTCTAAATCATATTGAGGCAACAGTTACGTGAATATCTTCCATTTAGATAATGACCCTAAAATCGCAGCACAGTACCACAATAATAAGCATGTAGTTAAAATGATACTAGAAGCTGCTCAAATGCTTAGTACTGCACATAGAATGATTGATGGCACCGAGATCACTGGTAAGTCACCTACAGGTCGCAAGCAGAAACAGTACATATTATCTGATAATGGAATGGATAACATCCTATATAAAGCTGTTCATTATAATCATCCATCAACAGTATGGACACGTCAATCCAAACAAAACTACCAGTGGCACTACGAACTATTTGAAGCGCTATGCGACGAGTACACGTATAGATATAACAAGGTTCATGCTAGTGATACTAAGTTACGTGAGTTACTACGCAATGTACCTAATGGATTACCTGATACTGGATTGACTCCATTTGCTAAGTGCATGCCAGATGAATGTAAGGTATCAGATCCTGTACAATCGTATCAAAACTATTATATGCAAGAGAAAGCATCATTCGCAATATGGACCAAAAGAGATACGCCTAATTGGTTCTTAACAGAGGAAGCAGCGTAATGCCAACGTACGTATTTAAAGATAAAGAGACTGGTGAGATTAGTGAAATAGTCTTACGAATGTCTGAGCTTGATCAATACAAAGAAGATAACCCTAACTTAGAGACGCAAGTTCAAGCTAGCAAGTTTGTTGGAACACAAACAGACATGCTTACTAAAGCAGGTGATGGATGGAAAGAAGTCCAACAGCGTATTAAAGCAGGTATGCCCCCACGACATCGTGATCGAATCACAACTAAATAGGAACTTATATGTCTAAACAATCTGGAAATCCTCGTAAAGGTGCAACTCCAAGATCAACAAGACCTAAGAGTCTTAGACTTGAAGATCTAAATTTTTACCAGCCATTGACACCTCAACAAGAGGTAGTATGGGAAGAGTACCAATCAAACCAGAATTTGTTGTTATCTGGTTCAGCTGGTACTGGTAAGACATTTATGTCTATGTACTTAGGAATAACTGATGTGTTAGATAAAGGATCTATGTATGATAAACTAATTGTATGTAGATCTGCTGTGCCAACCCGTGATATGGGTTTCCTACCTGGCACTGCTGAAGAGAAAGAAGATGCATATACATTACCATATAAAGGAATATGCACAGAATTCTTTGAGAATAAAGAAGCATGGGATATGCTAAGAGAAGCAGATCAGATCGAGTTTCTTACAACATCCTATATTCGTGGCATCACGTTAGACAACTGTATTGTTATAGTTGATGAATGTCAGAACTTAACGTTTCACGAGCTAGATTCTGTTATTACTCGTATGGGTGATAATACTAAGATTATCTTTTCAGGCGATTATGACCAATCAGACTTTAAAGGTAATAATGATAAGAAAGGTATTCAAGATTTCATCAAGATTGTTAAACACTTAAGACAATTCTCAATGGTTGAATTTGGATGGCCGGATATCATACGTAGTGGTCTTGTTAGAGACTACATTATGACTAAAGAATGTGTCGAGAAAGGCACACTAAACTAAAACAGGATACAGACATGATTTTATTAGGTAAGAACGTATTATTAGCTGAAGCTCCAGGTGAAAAAACAACAGCTAGTGGTATTATACTAACGGGTGCTACTTCAAAGGCTTCAAAGCCAGCACTCATTCTCGAAGTTGGTGATGATGTTAATAGTCTTATTAAGCCAAATAAGAAAGCTCACGTAGATTGGCATGGAGCTATTCCAGTCGACTATAAAGGCATTCCAGCTGTGATCGTTGAAGAATCTAAAATCAAGGCAGTATTCGATTAAACAATAGGAAGTACGACAAATGATAGTATATGTTGTTCATAAGTATATAAACACAGTTGATAGGTACTACACGTACTTTGATATGAAAGAAGCAATTGGCAAAGGCTATGAATGTGCTGCTCAAATGAATAACATATGCTTTAGTAGAGTAGACGATGTATCAATGCCAGTCTTGCTTAGACTCACATCAGAGCAAAATGATTGGGTAAACGTAACAGCAACCGAAATCAATACGGATTAATACTATGAAACAAGAGCAATATGATTCTATGGCTAAGGCCAATCTAGGACACTGCGTTGATGTTATGGTCAAAGCAAAACCTCCAGAAAAGAAGGATAAGCCTAAAAGTAAGTAAAGGAGGTGATTTATGCTTAGTACTATACTTTGTACTCTTTGTTTAACGATGGCAGAACCAATGTCAACAATGGACAAATTAAAACAAGATTATGATATGGAATGGACAGTTGCCTATGGTAAGTCGTCGTATTTCCATGTTGATCTAAGCGATAAAGACCACTTTGAGATAACATTCACTAAACATTTTTAATAGGACAAATATGACTGCGTTTGACATGGCTAATCTACTTAGTGAATTTATATCTCTAACTGAGTATATTCAGAGCAACAAACATAGTTCATTAGTTCAACGAAGACGACGCAAAGAGGTAATAAGAGAGATAAACATAGGCAGAGTCAAATGGGGTAGACCTGCTCTTACTCTTCGTCAAATATTCGCGTCAACTACTCGACAAGACCTAGTACCAAAGCATCCACCACGATAATTAACAAAAAATAATTGTTTACATTTGACATAAAGTATGTTATAATTATATTCTAATCAATAACGAGGCATAGACATGATAACACTTAATACTAGCAAGAATACATTATGGATTAATGATGACATCTGTTTATCTGTTGAAAAGGATCTTGATGGTAAGTATATCAAGGCTAATGTCTGGTCAGTTGGGTCATCGAAAGAGCAACAAGTTCAGGCTAATCATTACTTTAAATGTCCAACTGAAGCTGCTCGATACCTCTCTGAGTTAGTACCTAATGACGCAAACCTTGTCGATGTGTCAAAGGCGCTATTCGAGTTACTTCAAAATAGTTAATATTTACAGTATACAACCGCTCTTCTATGTGTTATAATATACCTATAAATTAATAAATGAGAGAGTTACTATACTATGACTACTATGACTAGAAGTAAAGATTACCTATTTACTGCTGATCTTGAAGATGCCGAATCAATGCTTCGTATTGAAGAAGCACGAGTACGAGCAAAACGTATTAATGCTTTCGCTAAGGCTGATGGTGATGTTCGTCGAGTACGAATAGACGTGAAGCCTCGCTTAGGTAAGAATAATCCTAATGCTCATCTGTATCGTGGTAATCGATGTTATACTGTTCTAATGAAGCATGGCAAGCAATTTGATGTATATGTTCGTTGGTCTTTATCATGAGAGTAGTATCCAACGATGATAGAATCATTCACCTTCATGCTGACACTCAGTTCGAGCTATGTTATACCTTCTTAAGACCTCAAGAGTTTTATGAAGGCGAGTTCGATGAGATTAGAGGCAAAGTATTCACATTAGACCAATTCATTGAACTATATTCCAATCAACATGGCGGCAAATTCACATACCTTACTGATTGGGGTGGATTCAATATACCGTCAAACATATACGAACGCTTCTTACGCAAATTCGAACTAGCATCAGAAGAAAGAGCGATGTCTGAGTTAGTCGATTCATGCAAACCAGATGGTAAATACTACATCATTGGTACATATGGTATGGGAAGCGCACTTGATCATGAAATAGCTCACGCTAAGTATTACCTAGTTGATGAGTATAAGGAACAAGTTGATAGTATTACTAAATCACTACCAGAAGATATGTTTAGTACAATTAAGCAATACCTATTAAATACAGGCTACTGTGAAAATGTAATACGTGACGAAATCCAAGCATATGTTGGTACGTCATCCAAAGACTATCTAGATAAGATACACCCAGGTCTTTCATCTCATAGCTATCGATATAAACAAATTATTAAGGATCATGCATAAATGTGGAACTACAGGTTAGTGCAAAACGTATTAGAAGAACTTTCACCTGAAGAAGTAGAGCTATGCGAAGTCTACTATGACGCAGATACTAAGGTAGCATATGGCTTTCACCGCGCAAATCTTATAGCTGACGATCGAAATACTGTAGTTGAGCTTAAGGCACGCGTAGCTGAAGCCTTTGATAAGGATATATTAGTGTATCCAGACGACTTTAAAGATTCACCAAAGGGTTATTTATGAAGAACATTGTAGTACATTCACCTCGTTTCGTAGTCGAAGAAATGGAAAAGATGTTGTCTGAACGCGATGGGGTTAAGATCCGATATGTATGTACTACTGAGTTGCCAGGATACAGGGGACTCGATGACATATTCTATCGTCGTTCACCTCATCCTAAGTTTGGCAATAAGTATTTTGGTATGTACCAAGACGATGGTAAGTCATTCATCTTTGATGCTGACATTATAGAAGACCTGTCATTCGGTATGATAGAACATGGTGGAAAAATGTACTACTCTGCCTATAGACATGACTATGTATCCAAAGGTAAGAAAGTAATAGACGGCGGAAGAGACTATATTCGAGGTAGCGGCTTCAAGATACATGTCGTTAAGAATGGCAATTTTAAGGAGAAGTAGATGCATAAACAATTAGCATTAATTAAGCAGTGGTTAGACGATCCAGGTAGTGTAGCTGACGACGATCTGTATAGTAATACAGTAGAAGTATGGGGTCTATCAGCCGAAGCATGGGAATTAGTATCTCGTTCAAGCGACGGAATGGAACAGCTGTACATGGTAGACATGGAAGATATTTGTACACTAGCCCAAGAAAACAAAATACTAATAGCACAAACGACTCATGCTCGATTAGAAGATATAGCAGAATGTATTGACTACTTAGCAAACGCAGCAGATCATGCATCTGATAGTAAAGATGTAACTATCTGTCGAGGTTACCTTGATATGTTTGAATACGCCTTTGATCGACATCAATGTAATACATTATGGTCAGGTATTACTTAACAAACGAGCTAGTATAAATAGTAGTACATACACAAACAAGGAATGCTGTAATGGCCATATGGAATAAGAACACTCAGTCGCTCAGAACGAATAATAATGTGTTGTTCGAAGCGCAATGTATATCAGACAAAGATGGTAATATCATCAACTCGTTTGGTTCTGCTGCTAATATCGAGATCGCAGCTGGACAGGTTACAGGTTATCGGGATGTTCATAAGTTTGGTTTAGTTGACGGTACAGCGGGCGCAACAAGTACTGTATGGTCATTAGCTGATAATGCACTTACAGCCCTTTACCCTTGGGATATAGTTCCAGGTACACTCAGCGCAGTATCTTCATCAGCAGCTGATACGCAGACTATTCGTATTGAGGGACTAGATTCAGACTATAATGAAGTTTCTGCTGATTTAACATTAACTGGAACTGTGGCAACAGGTACAACAACTCAAGTATTCCATAGAGTACACAGAGCGTATTGTTTGACAGGTCCAACTAACGTTGGTAGAATAACAATTGTCGATACTGGAGAAGCGAGAGCGGTAATAGATGCTAATATGGGTCAGACTCTTATGGCATTATATACTGTTCCAGCTGGATGTACTGCGTTCTTATCTGAATTTCGAGCCAGTACGTCAAAGAACCAAGCGTGTATTGTTTCTATATATGTTAGACAGCTTGGTGGCGCATTCAGAGTACAATCAACAATGTCGCTATTTCAAAGTAGCTCGTCAGTCGGTTATCCAGTCCCACTCGCTATAAGTGAGAAATCAGACATAGAAGTCCGAGTAACTGGTGGTACTAATAATACAATATCATCTGACTTTGATTTGATCCTAGTACATAATGATCTATTAACATAATCTGTATTTAGTTAACAGTACGTTGAAAGGTACTCTTCGGAGTACCTTTTTTATGCCTCTAATATAGTAAATAGTTCACATTTTACAATTAAACAGTTTACAAGCTCGTACCCGTGTGTTATAATTACCATATTAAATCAAAAAGTGAAGAGATACTATATGAACGCATATGAAAAATCAACAGCTAAAAGCAAAACAAAAGTTACTATATGTAAAGCTGAAATCGCTGAGTGTAAAAAAGAATTTCATCCTATTAAGTCAAAAATAGCAAAGAAAGCTAAGCGCATTAAAGAGCTAGACCAAATACGACTAGCTCGCCCAGGTGGTTTCCTTAACTGTAAAAGCTTTACCGATGAAGAACGCGAAGAATACAACGAACTTTACTACAAATGTGAAGATACAAAAGCATTAAAGAAATTAGAATCAAAACTTGAGAAACTAAAATCTAAACTCACTGAACTAGAATCTGATGTGAGAAGCGATGAACTTGCTGAGTTATTATGGACTAGTCCAATGCTGACAGAAGCAAGGGCTAACGCTACAATAGTATATAAAGTACTTAATGTTCTTAACTGGTTAATAGTTATCTCAATGATGGCATATATTGTATACGACATAGGTGCAACGGCCTTACCTGATGCTCCAGTTGTTATATCATATTGCTTAGCTGTTGTCTTCTGCTACACTGCCGGTGCAATACTTGCATGGATGATTTCGCTACCTATGCTTTTGGTTGATGTTATTATACTGCAGCCAATTCGTAACTTAATTACTCGCAAATAGGACTATATTATGAAAAACCTGCTTATCGCGTTGAGTCTTATATCGTCATTTAGTATGTCTACATCAGCAGCAGAGTCTATGACCTATAAGAGCACTGGAGCGTTAGGTCAATTGTATAGAAACTGTGCTAAGTTACGAGCTATTGAAGAGTCTTATGACAAAGATCTTACAGTTCGAGATATAGACAGAATTACAAAGAAAGCAGTAAAGGAAAACCATGCGCCGTCTGTCATATGGTTAATAACTAAGACTAGTCGTTACCGATTTGAAGCAGCTGGATACTATATTAGGAATCCATCAGCCTCTCGCTTCGACCATATGGAATGGGTCTATAATGATGGCGGTATGGGTAGAGTATTTGATGGATTTAACCAAGATTGTAAATCATTTAATCGATAAGGTATAGAATTATGAACAAATCTAAAGCATTATCAGTAGCGAAGATCGTATTCTTCTTCATTGTATCTCCAGTAGTCGTCCCAGCAGCAATTATGTGGCAAGAACGACACGAGATTAAGAAATGCTATGTAGACATGTATCGAGAATTGCGCTTAGCTTTGTCTGAGAAGGAATAGATATGAGTCTAAGAGAGAAACTCGATGCCCGTATGGACAAACTACAGTCTATGATGGAGTCTAATACTCACCTAACTGATCCAAATGGCGTACACGAGCATATAGGTACCATCACATTTGCTTGGACCGTGTTGTCAGAGGAAGACAGGGATTATGTCCAAGGCTGTCAATATGCTATAGAAGAACAAACAGAGTGGAAATTATCATGATTATAGACGATTTATTTGCTTTACTCTACATTGCTATCGCTCTCGTAGGCTTAGGCTCAATACATTTTTTGGAAAATAGATGACAATATATGACCTTGGACCGTTATATCAGAATGACTGCGCTGTAAAGACAGTCCCAATTTCGCACTTAGCGTGGTAAAACACGATATAACATAATCAGATGATCACTGAGTGCACCATCTTCGGGCCCATAGCATGACCTTGGACCGTTATATCAGAATGACTGCGCTGTAAAGACAGTCCCATTTTTTAGGACAAATAATGACATTATACGACATTTACAGCCTTCTTTACGTCTACGCGATCGTCCATTTGATCGTATTACTCGTCACGCTTGATTGATATGCCTAAGAATAAGGATACAGAATCGCTAATTGAGTCATTCATACCTTCTATTGATGACCTAAAGGCTCGCGGTCAATATAACCCATCAACTCCTATGACAGCAGATGAAAAGAAAGAGCTTATAGAAGAGCTTAATCAAGACGAGCTGTCTAATTCAGAGATAGCTAAAGTCAGATGGCAAGATCCAGTCTATAGAGAACTCATGTCAGAGTCTAATTCAATATCAGGAAAGATTAGATGGGCAGATCCAGCAGTTAGGAAACAACTGTCAGATACTATGAAGAACAAATTTACAGATCCAGCCTATAGTACTAAACAGATAGCGCTAATGAAAGAGAGTAGAGAACTCAAACGATCAGAACCAGGTATTGCTGACGTATGGTCAAAGGCTGTATCTAAGGGTATGACTAATCATTACTACCACGTAGACGATCCAGATATTGTATACTATGGTCAGAAGAGTATGGCTATAGCTCTAGATACCAGTGTATCTGCAATATCAGGTATGGTAAAGAATGGTATAGTCATTAAGGAAAAGCGCCGCGCAACAACCTCATAGTATCCTCAGTAGAGCTTTTTTATTCACGCCAGCAGTACTACTCATAGTATCCAGTTAGAGACTTTTTTAACCTGTATCAGCGAAGCTATGACAGTCCTCCCCGTCATATGTTCAATAATTTGAATACTCTCACACATAATCAAAAACATCTATATAGTGATAATATGCTATATAGAGACAACCTGCTTATAGGTATAACAACGCGTATACAGATAACTATAGAATACATACACCTTACGCCTATACAGATAACAATAGTTGTTGTACAGAGGTAAGAGTTAGATCATCTATATAGAGAGGGTACCATACAGATACAGATAACAGTAGATATACATCAATTGTACTCCTCAGATCACGTCCTAGCATACCTCAACCACGTCAGACAGCCGACTTGTGGCTAAACAAGTATAGCTTACGATACTCTCGACCAGCTATAAATAGAACAATACAGTATATAAACGAATAGAACAGATTTAACAGGTAATGTATGGATTATAAGAGAGTATACGATGCTGTCCTTCTAAGGGCAATCAATAGAGCTGATAAAAGAACGTTCGAGGATTTTCGCTGTCCCTATATAGGAGAGGTGTATAGACTTAAGTCAAAGGAGCATAGAATAGTGTATAAATTGATGCTCAAATCAGACCCAGACAACGTATTGCTACTCCAGTCCTATATAGACTACTTACACTCTATAGTAACTGACACTCGGTTGCGTTGGATTACGAATGGCGAGCTCGATAGGCGTATAGTATGGGGTTCTCCACTGCCTAGGGGTTACCAGTATGGTCGTAAGAAGCGTTTGATACGTCTTAAAGAGGAACAGAAGGCTAAGATTCAAAAAGAGACTGATAAGGAAGTCTATTGGACTGAGCAATATGATCTATATAGGACGAATGGATGGGAGATCTACTGTATGGAGACTGGTTATACTAAGACTCAGCAGAACCTTGTACAGATGTTTAGACGTTATGTACCTCATTTTGTACCTCAGAATGGTAAGCAGCGACGTGGTTGGATCCACAGGTAGATACCTCTTATAACCATTCTATATAGACCTTATAACGAATTGATCTAATAAACTTGTTTACATTCCCTTCTATATAGGTTATAATAACCATATAAATTGATAAACACCTATATAGAGAGTACCGATATGTCATTAGCTACCCTTGCAGCAGAAATTCAGAAGATCGACAACCTTAGCGATGTCTCAGTCCTTATAGACCTTGTGAATACCAGACATAAACAGTTAAGAAAGATCAGTCAGAACAAAGCAAAGAGCATGCTAACTGAAGGTAGTCGAGTCGATATCAGAAATAACTCAGCCCTTGGTACAGTAACAGTTACCAGTATACGTAGATCTAAATGCTCTATAGAGACAGATGATGGTCGATTCTTCGAAGTACCATTAACCATGTTAGTATTATAACCTTCCACCCCCAGGGTATATTATATGAATGAAGTAATGAACGTGATAGGCGATAACTGGCTTCTCTTTATGTTCTTAGTGAAAGCTATACCATTTGCCATATTAGTCCTTATCATAGCCTCTATCCTACAAGACGGTAAGATACTCGGACTCTCAGTCATAGTAGTGATATGTGCGTTCATCTTCCTCTAATGTGAACTATTTACATAAATAAACGTTTACTTCTACAGCCAACTGTATATAATAGACCTATAAATTGATAAACACATACATTATTGAGAGACCTATATATGATATCACTTAAAAAGAAAGCAACAACTCCTACTGGTTCTATATGGACCTTCCATAATACAATTCGTGTAGTACCAGCGAACATCCATTTAAATGATCCTAAAGCTAAAGGTTGGTGGTTAGACGCAGATCGTGCCTCTAATCAAGCTACCTTAGAGTTCTTTGCTAATGAAGATCGTTCGTTTGATACCTTAAAAGAGGTTAAAGAATGGATCCAAAAGAACTTCGCTGATATATCTGCTGGTACTCATCCAGCCCATCCAGCTCGTACTGCTAACTCAGACTTTGATCTTAAAGCTTGGGCTAGCAAACCAATGAATGCAGAACAACTCGCTGATATCGCATTTGGAGTATAATATGAAGACTATAGTTGAAATGATCAATGACGAACTCGACGCTGCTAACGAAGTACAAGAGCAGATAGCCATGGGTTTTAATAGTATAGAAGAGGCTATGGAAGCCAATCAGCTAAGCCATGATGAGTACGCTCAATTAGAAAACTATTGGATGGAACGAGTCTATATTAATGACAGAGTCATAGAGTCAATTGAAGATCGTCTCTGTATAGCTCAAACAGCAGAGATTGAAGCATGAGGATATTCTTTACGGTATTCGCACTTACCTTTGTCATTACCCTTATAGTAGTATGTCTATTCAAACTCGCTGTAAGACAACTCATCAAATAGAGAGACAATACAATGGAAGACATCAAAGCAATCGCATCATTTATCAGTACTATCGTGCTATTCGTAGTATTGTGCGTAGGCATACTCGCCTTATTGTAATTATTTACTGTTTACAACCTATACCAGTATGTTATAATAGATACATACAAACAAAAGAGAGATCATTATGTATAAAGTAATCAAAGTCCATTATGGTAACGACGTATCAGGCTATAGAGTCGTAGGCATCTCAAGCAAAAAAGAACTGATTACCTTCGCCACTCTACCAACCTTACATGCAGCTGAATCCCTCGCTGAAAACCTATCCATTGTATCCTAAATCAAAGGAGAGATCGTTATGTATAAAGTAATACCAGTACATTATCAAGACGATCAGACTGCTTATAGAGTAGTCGAAGTCTCCCCCAAGGGGATAATGACCACAATGACTGTTCAACACAGTCTTCTCAAAGCAGAGAATGTAGCAGATACCCTCAATCGAGTAGTTGCTGCTATGGTTGCTAAATCAAAAATATAACAAGGATAATCAAATATGCCTATTATATCAGAAACTCTTATAGTAGAACAGTATAGCATATCTAAGAGACCTAACACATCTCACTATACTATTGCTTATATAGACAAGACGAGTCATAAGGTTGAATCACGTCATCTACAGTCAGCCCATCGCGTACAAGAGTGGCTATCTAATAAGGTTGGTAGGATATCAGCAGCTAACCAACGCGCAGTTGAGACTCTATAGAGTGGTACGCAGCCTAGATGTAAGGCAATATAATACTGGGCTGAGGATGTCACTGTTATATGCACCCTATAGAGCAACAGTGTTAAATGAAGTCCGAACTAAAGTAGTCAGATGTGTTTGTCCTTTAGCGTAAAGGTTATCAGATACCCTCGATGTAGACTATATAGGAGCAGGAAAAATGATCAGACGACCACTTACTAAAAATAATCTCCGGGTAAATTACACTCCCAGATATTCACTAAGGTCAGCAGTGATAACCTCAGATCTGCTCTTACTTATACTTGTTGCTACGTTCATCAGTAGTCTATATAGTACAGGCTTTAATACAAGTCACGACGTAGACAGATTAGCAGTTACACTGACTACCTTCAGTCTTTACTGCTTCTGGAGGTTTAAATGAGCTTATCAGTTATGATCTTATTGTTAGGCCTTTTAGCTTGGACAGGCTTCATCGCACTCTTTCTATTAGTAACTATAGTAACTGCGTTATGTTTAGTGCAGATCAGTCTATGGTTAATCGCAGGTTTAATAGATACCATTAGATAACCTTATATTGAGGAGATACATACTTTGAAAATTACGAAGATTTTTTTGATTACCGCAGTTATGTCAGTTATGTCCGCAGTCTTGGCAGTTACGTCATGCTCAGAAGTACCTAAATCGACCTATGATGATCTTAGGAGTAGATCTGCTGGTATAGAAGACCATATCCTATTAGAAGTTGCTACTTATATTGATAACTACAAAGCTGCATCAGAATTGTATAAGTCTTTAGCTAGTAAGGATTGGATTGTGGTATATAGACCAAACGCTGCTGAAACATTGAGTAGGTACGATAAGACCTTGTCTATACGTTCTATTATATACTTCGATCCAAGTGTAGGAGCTGTTATGGAGACTGGCATAGCCTCGCCTGCCGATGTATTATTACATGAGATGTTACATGTACGCGAAGTAACAGAGAAGGAAATGGCCCTTAGGG
>Ga0115562_1001246_pt1 | contig 18776 bp, 16 predicted proteins | sample COGITO_mtgs_1105_6_FD_87200 | JGI IMG/M metagenome (GOLD analysis project Ga0115562, IMG submission 87200) | Pelagic marine microbial communities from North Sea - COGITO_mtgs_110516 | ecosystem: Environmental > Aquatic > Marine > Epipelagic | place: Germany:Helgoland, sampling site Kabeltonne...
AGGATAATCTTACCGACTTCACCAATACCCGCCCAGATGATCACAAGCGGGATCAAAGCAAGCGGTGGCACAGGACGCATGAATTCAACAATCGGGTCAAACCAACCGCGGAACCAGTTCGACAGACCCATTGCATAGCCTAGGGGAATACCCACAAGCGCACCCAAGATGAAGCCGACGATCACGCGGAACAATGAATACCCAAGGTGTTCAGCCAAGGTCGAGTTCCGATAGCCGACAGTCGCAATCTCGCCCAGACGGCTCCACACGGCCTCTGGCGAGGGCAGCCAGATCGGCTCCATTTGGACACCTGTGTCAGGGATAATATTCAAGGTCCCTTTGTCAGACATGGCGACGCGGCCAAAATCCACGTTGACCGACGCGCCCGGCGCAATCGCCTGACCGTTGACGGCCGTAACAAAGGTCTCTTCGTCGCGTCCCATTTCGTCGTTGCGATCAACGCGCAAAAGCTCGTTGCGATAAACAGGGACTGCAATCGCATCGTTCTTGGCGATCCCGTCACCTAGATCAACTTCGGGCGCTTCGACTTCCTCGCCTGTTGGATGCACGATGACCGAAACAGTCGCATCATCGGTTTCACCAGCAGGCGTCGTAATGGTGTAGCTGAATGACCCTTCGCCGGAGAATGGCCCCGGCGCATGCATAAAGCCGGGCAACAGTTTAGAGCCAGTAAATGCACCCCACAAAACGAAGATCAGCACGATCGAGACGACAGATGCCGCAGTGTTAGATGTCACGGCACTTTCATCGCCAAAAGTGACTGTTTTGAGCGAACTATAGTCACTCTTGGGTGTCAGCAGTCGCTTCACACCGCCCCAGAGGACCATCATCAGAAGGATGATCAAGACGTATCCGATGACATAGGGCGCTGCGGCAAACAGCGTGGTAAGGACGGCCCATAACTCGGCCCAGAGATCTCCTAGCAGTTCCATTATGCGTCCTCCGTCCGGCCCATGATTTCTTCTTCCATGTCCCAGATCATCCCAAGGATTTCTTCACGGACCTCGGCGAACTTAGGGTGTTTCTTCACTTCGCGCAGATCTTGTCCAACGCCCATTTCAGCAAACGGCAAACGGTATTCTGTATGAATGCGACCCGGTCGCGGCGCCATGACAAGCAGTCGCTCGCCCAACAACAAAGCTTCTTCGACTGAGTGCGTGATCAGGATAATCGTCTTGCCGGTCTCTTTCCAAAGCTTCAGAACCAGACCCTGCATCTTTTCACGGGTCAGCGCGTCCAGCGCGCCAAGTGGTTCGTCCATCAGGATCACGTCAGGTTCATTCGCAAGGCAACGGGCTAGGGCCACACGTTGCTGCATCCCGCCGGATAATTCGTAAACAGCTTTTTCCTTGAAATCCTGCAAGCCCACGACATCAAGAAGATGGTCAACGATTTCGGCCTTCTCAGCCTTGGGCATCCCCTTCATCGAGGGGCCAAAGCCCACGTTCTCGCGAACGCTCATCCACTCAAACAATGCGCCTTGCTGAAACACCATGCCACGTTCAGCGGCGGGTCCCGTCACAGTGTGACCGTTCAGTATGATTTTGCCCTCGGTCGGGGCCAAAAACCCTGCCACGATGTTCAGCAGAGTGGTTTTACCGCAGCCTGACGGCCCAAGAACGGACAGCAATTCCCCTGCCTTGAGATCAAGTGAGACATCTTTCAATGCCTGCACCGATGATCCATTGGGCAAGTCGAACCGCATCGACAGCTTATCTATTTGTAACCCTGACATGGCATATCCCATTATTTTCCCTGAAAATTCCTGACATCTCTCAAGAATTATCGCGAAAAAGAACGGAAAACTGGCGCGCAGTTTCCTGCGCGCCAGCGAAGACAATTACATGTCGTTGACGGCCATCAGTGGACCAGTGTTCACTGCATCCTCATAGCTGCCCAGTGCCGCTGGGATTGAACCGGATTCGACGAAGACATCCGCAACACCCTTCATGAAGGAAGGTGCCGCACCGCCAAGCCATGCAGAAGACAGCTGCGTTGCCACGTCTGGGAATACGAATGTTGCCATGGTTTCAGCAGTTGCCGCTTCATCCATACCAGCATCGTTTGCAATGACAGGAAGCATCTCAGCAACACCGGATCCATCGTTCCAGGCTGTGTTAGCCGCCGCTGTTACTTCAAGGAACTTCGCAACCAGATCGCCGTTTTCAGCAACAAAACCTGCAGGCGCAGATGTCACGTCAAATACGAGGATGCCCAGCGCTTCTTTTTCAGCACCAGTCAGCAACACGTTGCCGTGCTCTTTCATGCGACGCAGCGCGCCACCCCAACCGCATGACATGTCGACTTGGCCTTGGGCCAATGCGGCAGCGCCTTCAGCAGGTGCCATGTCAACAACGTCGAGCGATGCAAGGTCTACACCGAAGTGATCCATCTGACGCAAGAAGCCATAGTGAGCAGCTGTACCGAGTGGAACGGCAACTTTCTTGCCTGCCAACTCGCCAGCGCTGTCCGCGTCGATTTCAAGGCCGGAGGAAACAACACAGTTGTCGTTCTCAGCATAAGAAACGGCAACGTCGAGGATTTGAAGGTCCTGACCTGCGGATGCGGCAACAACGAAAGGCGGTACACCTTGGCTGACCGCAATCTGTACATCGCCGGATGCCATTGCAGCGGACATAGCAGTACCTGAGTCAAAGCTAACCCAGTTTACTTTGACGCCCATCTCTTCGTCATATGTGCCGTTCACTTTTGCGAACTGGAATGGCATCGGCCATTCGAGGAAGTAAGCAACCGTAATTTCACCGTGGCCGCCCGCGACAGCCGTTGTCGCGCCAGTCATCAGTGCAACGCCAGCGGCGGCACCCATAAGTGCATTTTTGATATTCATATGTTCATCTCCATGTTGCGGACCCAATTCAAACGGGCCCAAATAGGTTCACAGGTTTGCCCTGCTTTAATGATAGCTGAACACGAATGCGGCTTAGAGCCAAGAGCCTTCGCGCTCAGATTTAACTTCGCCACCAAATTGGCGCCGGTTCGGCCATGTTGCTTCCAGTTTGCTGAAAAAACTAACAGGTCGATGGCGAGCGAAAGAAATTCAGAGCCATACGTCAATGATTGAAATTGCGCGCGGTCCAGCATTGTTGAGCCTGAAAGCTCTATATCATGAAAATATTGTTGCTTATTTTCATGACGTTAAATGACCACCGCCTCCACAAGTATGATTTAGTTCACTATTTTTGGCGCTATTCATGTCTTCTAACTGGCCCTATTGGACAGCCTCTTTCCGCAGTCAAACTGTCGCCTAAGATGTTGGCCGAGGAATTGGATTCGGGCGACGATTTCCCTTTGACAGATGGAGCACGGACATGGACACGCTAAACTTCGCAAACGATCCCGAACATGTGGTTGAAGCCGACCGCGCCCATGTTTGGCACCACCTCAGCCAGCACAAGCCCTATGAGACGATCGATCCGCGTATCATCGTTGAAGGCAAAGGCCTGCGCGTCTGGGACATCAAGGGTAAAGAACATATTGATGCCGTGTCCGGTGGTGTCTGGACAGTCAACGTCGGCTACGGCCGCGAGCGCATCGGCAAAGCTATCTCAGATGCAGTGACCAAGATGTGCTTTTTCGGCGGGACAGCAGGCACAATCCCTGGCGCCCAATTTGCGGAAATGCTGATCGACAAGATGCCCGGGCTTGACCGTGTGTATTATGCCAACTCCGGTTCCGAGGCGAATGAGAAAGCCTTCAAGATGGTCCGCCAGATCAGTCACAAGCATTATGGCGGCAAAAAGCAAAAGATCCTCTACCGCGAGCGTGACTACCACGGCTCGACCATCGCTACGATGTCGGCGGGCGGGCAGGACGAGCGCAACGCGCAATACGGCCCGTTCACACCCGGTTTCGTTCGCGTGCCGCACTGCATGGAATACCGTTCACAAGACGGGTCGCTTGGTGAGGAATACGGCGTAAAGGCAGCGCAAGCCATCGAAGACGTCATTCTCGCAGAGGGTGCGGATACCATCGGGGCGCTGTGCCTCGAGCCGATCACCGCAGGTGGCGGCATTATCGTGCCACCAAAGGGGTATTGGGAACGCGTTCAAGAAATCTGCAAAAAGTACGAAATCCTGCTGCATATTGACGAAGTAGTTTGTGGTGTTGGCCGCACTGGCACATGGTTCGGCTATCAGCAGTTCGGCGTTCAACCCGACATCGTGACCATGGCAAAGGGCGTGGCCTCTGGCTATGCAGCAATCTCTTGCTGTGTCACGACAAACCAAGTGTTTGACATGTTCAAGGATGACACCGACCACCTCGGCTACTTCCGCGATATCTCCACTTTTGGCGGATGTACTGCCGGTCCTGCGGCCGCGATCGAGAACATGAAAATCATCGAAGAAGAGGACCTGCGCGGGAACTCGACCGCGATGGGCGAGCACCTGAAGGGCAACCTTTATGGGCTGATGGAAAAGCATAAGTGGATCGGCGATGTGCGCGGCATGGGTCTTTTCGCGGGGGCAGAATTGGTCACAGATCGTCAGACGAAAGAACCAGTCGACGAAAAGAGGGTCGCGGCGATTGTCGCGGATTGTATGGCGCAGGGCATCATCATTGGCGCAACCAACCGGTCATTGCCGGGCTATAACAACACGTTGTTGTTTGCCCCAGCTTTGGTCGCGACCAAAGACGACCTCGATCAAGTGACCGCCGCTGTTGATGAAGCGATCACGCGTGTTCTGGGTTAACTGTTTGTCGGAGCAGGGGTAGCTTCCTGCTCCGACATAATACATCCAGCATGAAGTGTTTCTGACGTCGCATACGTGGCCGCGCAAGTGGCCCCCAAAACGGCGATGAATGATATTTGCAGTAGTTTCATGATGCATCTCCAGCCGCTTGTTATGCATCAAACGCGGCAGCTTCGGGTTTCCGTCGCTCGGCTAGACAAGTTTCTTGAATATCTTGCGCCTTATGCGAAATAAGACCAGTCTGGAACCAACGTAAGGCCAGACCATGTCAATATCCGTAGAGACCTTCTTTCTTGACCCCTCAGCCGAGGGCACCTTGCAGGCGCGCATTCAGCAGATGGTTGCGCAAGGCATACTTGCAGGCAGGTTTCGCCCAGGTGAGCGCCTGCCTTCGTCGCGCAAAATGGCGGCGCATCTGGGGGTCAGCCGCATCACCGTGACGCTGGCCTACACAGAGTTGGTCGCTGATGACTATTTGTCGTCAAAGGGACGTTCGGGTTATTTCGTTTCAGACAACGCCCCAGAACCACCCGCCTTTCCGGCACAGCGTTTCAACACAGGCACGGTGGACTGGACCCGCACGATCGGTCAGCGGTTCACGCCGGGGCTTAGTCTCAACAAGCCCGCTGATTGGGCAAATTATCGCTTCCAGTTCATCTATGGACAGGCGGATAAGACCCTGTTCGACAGCGCCAACTGGCGTCTGTGTGCGTTGCGCGCTCTGGGAATGCGCGACTTTAACGCGCTAACGTCGGACTATTTTGATGGCGATGACCCACAACTGGTGGACTTCATTGCCCGACAAACCCTGCCGCGACGTGGCATCCTAGCAAACCCCGACGAGATCCTTGTCACGATGGGCGCGCAAAATGCGCTTTGGCTATCCGCCCAGGTCTTGCTGAACAGCCGCCGCCGGGCAGCGATTGAGGATCCTTGCTACCCAGCACTCCGAACGATCCTGACGCAGTCCCGCTGCCAGCTCAGCGTTGTGCCTGTCGACCGCGACGGTTTGGCCCCACAAGATCTGCCCGAAGACACAGATGTGGTTTTCACAACGCCAAGCCACCAATGCCCAACAACTGCGACGATGCCGCTGGAGCGGCGCAAGGCATTGCTGGCCAAGGCTGAAGCCGAGGATTTTGTCATTGTCGAAGACGACTATGAATTCGAGATGTCGTTCCTGAAGTCCCCATCACCTTCGCTCAAATCCCTCGATCAAGACGGGCGGGTCATCTATGTTGGGTCGTTTTCGAAATCTCTGTTCCCCGGTCTGCGGCTTGGCTACCTCGTCGGTCCCGCTCCTTTTATCCGCGAAGCCCGCGCCTTGCGTGCAACCGTTCTGCGGCACCCACCCGGTCATATCCAACGTACTGTCAGCTATTATCTATCGCTTGGACATTATGACGCGCTCGTCCGACGGATGAGTAAAACCTACCACGAACGGCGAAAGGTGATCGATGCAGAGCTTAACGCACACGGGCTGACAATTGCCGGACAAGGCACTTATGGCGGGTCATCGGTCTGGTTGCGCGCGCCTGACGGCATCGACACGACAGTATTAGCACAACGTCTACAAGCAGATAGCGTTCTGGTCGAACCCGGCGCACCCTTCTTTGCAAGTGAAACACCTCCTACTGAATACCTCCGCCTCGCGTATTCTTCGATACCATCTTCGCGCATTCCAGAGGGAATAGGCTTGATTGCAAACGCAATCCGAAGTAGCTGATTATTGAGACCTGCGGTCTCAATATAGTTTGATTTGGCCTTAGGAACGGATTCCATCTGGACCTAACGGTAAGGCCACACAAACCATACTGTCACTGCAGCAAGACTAGGGGGGATTCTGCGCCCCTTTTTTCTATGGATTTTTAGGGAAGGACCCACCGCCATGAAGATGACCACTGAAGAAGCATTCGTCAAAACGCTCCAAGCGCATGGCATCCGCCACGCATTCGGGATCATCGGCTCTGCCATGATGCCAATTTCTGATATTTTCCCCAAAGCGGGCATCACATTCTGGGACTGCGCCCACGAGATGACCGCGGGCATGATGGCTGACGGCTACACCCGTGCGACCGGCGAAATGTCCATGATGATCGCGCAAAACGGTCCAGGCATCACGAACTTCGTGACATCAGTGAAGACAGCCTACTGGAACCACACACCATGCTTGCTGGTCACACCACAAGCGGCCAACAAGACAATCGGCCAAGGTGGTTTTCAGGAAATGGAACAGATGAACCTGTTCAAAGACTGTGTCGCCTACCAAGAAGAAGTCCGCGACCCGACCCGCATCTGCGAAGTTCTGGCCCGTGTTATTTCTAAAGCGCACCGCTTGTCTGGCCCTGCCCAGATTAACATCCCGCGCGATTTCTGGACACAAGTTGTGGACATTGAAATCCCTGCGCCAATTAACTTCGAAGTCTCTCCTGGTGGTACAGAGTCCATCTCTGCGGCAGCCGAAATGCTGTCCTCCGCGAAGTTCCCAGTCATCCTGAACGGCGCGGGCGTCGTTCTGGCCAAAGGTGGCATCGAAGCCTCTCGCGTGTTAGCTGAAAAACTTGATGCGCCGGTTTGCGTTGGCTACCAACACAACGACGCGTTCCCTGGCAACCACCCGTTGTTCGCTGGTCCTTTGGGCTACAACGGATCGAAAGCAGGCATGGAGCTGATCAGCAAAGCTGACGTTGTTCTGGCATTGGGTACACGATTGAATCCATTCTCCACGCTGCCCGGCTATGGCATCGATTACTGGCCAACAAACGCCAAGATCATTCAGGTCGACATCAACCCAGACCGCATCGGCCTGACCAAGAAGGTCACTGTGGGTATCGTCGGCGACGCAGCCAAGGTTGCATCCGGCATCACTGCCCAGCTAGCTGATAGCGCGGGTGATGCAGGCCGCGCAGATCGCAAATCTTTGATCGCGCAAACCAAGTCTGCTTGGGCGCAAGAACTGACTTCACTTGACCACGAGCAGGACGACCCAGGCACAGACTGGAACGTCCGCGCACGTGCAGCGCGTCCTGACTGGATGTCCCCACGCCAAGCATGGCGCGCAATCCAGTCTGCAATGCCAGAGAATGCGATCATCAGTTCTGACATCGGCAACAACTGTGCGATTGGTAACGCTTATCCAAGCTTCCCAACTGGTCGGAAGTACCTTGCTCCCGGTCTGTTTGGCCCATGCGGTTACGGTCTGCCTTCGATTATTGGTGCCAAAATCGGCCAGCGTGATGTGCCGGTTATCGGCTTTGCTGGCGACGGCGCATTCGGCATCTCGGTCAACGAGCTGACAGCGATTGGTCGCGACGAATGGCCAGCCATCACACAGATCGTGTTCCGCAACTACCAGTGGGGCGCTGAAAAGCGGAACTCTACACTGTGGTTCAACGACAACTTCGTGGGTACTGAACTGGACATGAAAGTGTCTTATGCCGGTATCGCTAATGCATGTGGCCTGAAGGGCGTCCAAGCCAAGACAATGGACGAACTGACAGCCATGCTGAACCAAGCGATTAAAGATCAGATGGAAAACAACATCACCACTTTGATTGAAGTTATCCTAAACCAAGAATTGGGTGACCCTTTCCGTCGTGATGCAATGAAGAAGCCTGTCGAAGTTGCAGGTATCTCCGCATCCGACATGGCAGCTGAGTAAGCTTGCCATTCGATCTAGGCCCCGGCACAGCGGCGGCCCTTGCAATTGCATTGCTGGGGGCCGCCTACGTCCGGGGCTATTCGGGTTTTGGGTTCTCTGCGATCTTCATTGCTTTTGCGGCCCTTGTCACAAATCCACTCCCTCTCATTCCGGTAGTCTTTGCATGCGAAGTGTTGATGACAGTCTTTCAAGCCCGCCAAATACGCGGCCATGTGGACTGGCGTCGCGTCTTATGGATGCTCACGGGGGCGGCAATCGCGCTGCCTTTCTCGGTCACTGTGATATTGTCAGTGGGCGAGGAAACGGCCCGCGTGACGATCTCTGCGGTGATCTTGATCATGTCTTTGGTGCTGCTGACCGGATGGACGCTCAGAACCCGCATTGGGCCGGTGGGTCACGGTGGTGTGGGCGTTCTTTCAGGCATGTGCAACAGCGCAGGCATCGGCGGATTGCCAGTTGCCGCGTTCATGTCAGCACAACCGATCGAGGCCGCAATCTTTCGCGCCACGATGATCGTCTATCTGACAGGGCTGGACATGATCACCCTGCCCTTGCTGTGGGCAGGCGGGCTAGTGACATGGGACACTGCTATCGCCGTCGGCTTGGCATTCCCTATTCTGGGCTTAGGCATATGGCTTGGCAGTCGCCAGTTTTTGTCCGCTTCCCCTTCGACATTCCGCCGCTTTGCGGTGATGCTGCTTTTAGCGCTCGCCGTTCTGGGCCTCCTGCGTGTTTTTCTGAGGATGTAATATGACGTCTCCTTTCCTATCCACCCGCGAGGCACAGGCCCCCGCAGATTTGATCGCCCGCGCGCAAACCTTTGGCGCACCCCGCGTGGCTATCGCCCGTGCAGGATCACCCCTGCCGATGGAAGCCGCCGAAGACGCCACCAAAGCAGGCATCATGGTCCCCGTCTTTGTAGGCGAAGCCGATATGATCCGGGCTGAAGCTGCGAAACTGGACTGGGATATCTCAGGTTATGCTTTGCACGACACCACCGGAGAAGAGGAAGCGGGCAAGACTGCTGCCGCTCTTTGCGGCGCGGGTGAGGCTGATGTCTTGATGAAAGGCCAACTTCACACTGACGTCTTTATGAAATCCGCTGTCAGTCGCGATGCCGGTCTGCGCACGGGCCAGCGTTTCGTGCATATCTTCCACATCTCGCACCCGGATGGCGGCAAGCCGATCCTGATCTCGGACGCTGCGGTGAATGTCGCACCCGATCTGAAAACGCGGCAATCCTCGATCATTGAAGTAAAGAACCTTCTGAACAAGCTCGGCAATGATCGCCCGAAAATCGCGATCCTTTCGGCAACTGAAAGCGCCATTCCTTCGGTGCCTTCGTCGATGGACGCAAAAGAGCTGGCCGATTGGGCGCGCGCCGAAGTGGAGGGTATCGACGTTTCTGGGCCCCTTGCACTGGACCTGATTTTATCGCCCAAGGCTGTCGCGACCAAGAAGCTGATAGATGATCCTGTCGCGGGCCATGCCGACGCGATCATCGTGCCTGACATCGTATCCGGCAACGCGCTCTTCAAAGCCTTTGTCTACCTCACAGGCGGTTGCGCTGCTGGCGTCGTGACAGGGGCCAAAGTGCCAATCTTGCTGACATCCCGCGCCGACCCACCTGCCGCGCGCATCGCGTCCGCCGCACTTGCGGCCATTAGCTGTGGTTTGCCCAAGTGATATTGGTTCTGAACGCAGGCTCCTCCTCTTTGAAGATTGAGGTTTTTGACGAAGCGCTCGGCTCCGTCATCTCGGGCCGCGTGACGAACCTTGGCACCTCAGGTGAACTTAAGCTGGGCAAGACCAAGTCAGAGGTCGATACGCGCGACCACGCCCATGCACTTGAACTGATGCTGGCGGCACTGCAGGACGCTGGCTATCCGCTGACAGGTTTCACAGCCGCGGCCCACCGTATCGTGCACGGAGGTGCTGTGATGACTGCACCTGCGCGTTTGCGCCCGCCTGTCATTGCAACAATCGAGAGCGTTATCCCTCTTGCGCCGTTACACAATCCAAACAACCTTGCCGGCGTCTATGCACTGCAAGATATGGCCCCTGATCTGCCGCAATACTGCAGCTTTGGAACCGCATTTCACGCAACCAATCCAGAGGTCGCGACCCGCTATGCCATTCCGCAAACACACCATGACGCAGGTATCAGACGCTACGGTTTTCACGGGCTTTCCTACGCCAATATGGTTGCTGACTTCGGGGATGCGTTGCCAGAGCACTTGCTCGCCTTCCATCTGGGCAACGGCGCTAGCCTGTGTGCCATTCATAACGGCAAATCCATCGCCACCTCGATGGGCTATTCTCCCCTCTCCGGCCTGACGATGGGCACGCGGTCTGGCGACATCGACGGGGCGGCCGTGCTGCGGATGTCCAAAGCGCTCGGTGAAGACGAAACCGACCGGATGCTGAACAAAAACTCTGGTCTGCAAGCGCTGGCAGGCGACAACAACATGAAAACCTTGCTGGAACGCACCGACGCTGCCGCCAAATTCGCGGTCGAGCATTTTTGCTATTGGGCCGCGCGCAATGCAGGTTCTGCAGTTGTCGCTATGGGTGGGTTGGATGCCGTCGCCTTCACCGGCGGTATCGGCGAGAACGCCGCCCCGATCCGCGACCGGATAATGGAACTGCTCGGGTGCTTCGGCGATGTTCCCGTGCATGTCATCGTCGCTGATGAAGAAAAACAAATCGCCCGCGACGCGCTCTCTTTGATCGCAGAGGGGCGCTGAATGTTTGAAGGCCTGCTTACCACCGTTGACTTAACCGGACAGGAATTTCTGATTCTGACGGCAATCGTAATTGTTGCAGGCATCGTGCGCGGGTTTTCGGGCTTTGCGCTTTCTGCCATCGTGATGGCCAGTGCCGTGATCATCCTGCCACCTGTGCAGCTGATCCCGATCTGCTGGTGGTTGGAGATGACAGCATCGGTGCTAATGGCGAAAGGCGGGTGGCAAGAGGCCGACCGTGGGATCGTCATGGGATTGGTCATCGGATCAACGCTTGGCGTGCCCTTTGGATTACTTTTGACAACATCGATTTCCGTTGAAGCCAGCCAACTGATCGTTCTGACGCTGATCATCGGGTTGGCGATCACACAACTCGCCAAGATCCGTCTTTCGTTTCTGGCCACCAAACCGGGGCTTTATGGATCGGGTTTCGCCGCAGGCGTCGCAACAGGTATCGCCAGCGTCGGCGGCATGGTCATCGCGATCTATGTGCTGTCACAGGATGCACCCGCCGCCAAGATGCGGGCAGCGCTTGTCTTGTTCCTTTTCGTCAGCTCACTCACGTCAATGATCACGCTCCTTTGGTTCGGGGTCATGAACAGCAGTGCCGTCGCGCGCGGCCTCAGCCTCGCGCTCCCCACAACTCTGGGCGTGATTATCGGCCAACGCCTGTTCACACCGCGTTTTGCCGCATACTATCGCCCTGCCTGCCTGTCATTGCTTTGCGCTTTGGCAGGTGCCGCCCTTGTCCGCACCCAACTCGCCTGAAAGGTACACATATGTCACTTGATCAGCCCCCACTCGACACATCGCCCAAAGTCTCGGACGAAGTGCGCAAGACGACTTGCTACATGTGTGCCTGCCGCTGCGGGATCAACGTGCATATGAAAGAGGGCAAGGTCGCCTATATCGAAGGCAACAAAGACCATCCGGTTAACAAGGGCGTTCTTTGCGCCAAGGGCTCTGCTGGGATCATGCAGCATAACGCGCCATCGCGGTTGCGGGCGCCGTTGAAACGTGTCGGCGAACGCGGATCGGGCGAGTTCGAAGAGATTTCGTGGGAAGAAGCGTTGACGATGGCAACGGATTTGCTAGCGCCAATCCGCGAAAAGAACCCCGAGAAACTGGCTTTCTTTACTGGTCGTGACCAATCGCAATCTTTCACGGGGTTTTGGGCGCAAGGGTTCGGTACTCCGAACTTCGCAGCGCACGGGGGTTTTTGCTCTGTGAACATGGCTGCCGCCGGAATCTATACGATGGGCGGCGCGTTCTGGGAATTTGGACAACCCGATTGGGAGCGTACAAAGCTCTTCATGCTTTTTGGAGTGGCCGAGGATCACGACAGCAACCCTATCAAGATGGGCATTGGTAAGATCAAAGAGCGCGGCGCTCGGATGGTCGGCGTGAACCCGATCCGTACAGGTTATAACGCGGTCGCGGATGATTGGGTTGGCATCACACCCGGCACCGATGGCTTGTTCATCCTTGCGATGGTGCATTGCCTGATGAAAGCCGGCAAAGTTGATCTGGAATATCTGGCGCGCTTTACCAACGCGTCTGTCCTGATCAACGAAGACCCCAAGTCAGAGCAGTTTGGTCTGTTTCTACGTGATGACGAAGGGCAACCCCAAGTCATCGACCGGCGCACAGGCCAACTGGCCGCATGGAACGGACAAGGCGTTGAACCTGATCTGGCAGCAACATATCGCGCCAAGGGCGTCACGCACCGCCCTGTCTTCCACCAAATGGCGGACCGCTACCTCTCGGACGACTACGCACCCGAAGCGGTGGCCGAACGTTGTGGAATTCCCGCCCAGCGCATCCGCGCTCTTGCTGCAGACCTCGCCCGTGTCGCTTTTGATGAGGCGATTGAATTGGATCGCCCATGGACTGACTTCCGCGGTAAAAAGCACGACAAAATGGTAGGCCGCCCAGTTAGCTTCCACGCGATGCGCGGAATCTCGGCGCACTCCAATGGGTTCCAAACTTGCCGTGCCTTGCATGTGCTGCAAATCATCCTCGGTTCAGTGGAAGTTCCCGGCGGCATGCGGTTCAAACCACCCTACCCCAAGCCTGCAACGGCCCATCCTAAACCGCACGGCAAAGTCACCCCCGGTGCCGCACTCGACGGCCCGCACCTTGGTTATACACAGGGCCCTGAAGACCTATTGTTGGACGAAGAAGGCAACCCGACCCGGATCGACAAAGCCTATACATGGGAAAACCCCATGTCGGCACATGGCTTGATGCATATGGTCATCTCAAATGCCCATGCGGGCGTGCCTTACAAGATCGACACACTGTTTATGTATATGGCGAATATGTCCTGGAATTCGTCTATGAACGTCGGCGGCGTTCATAAGATGCTGACTGATAAAGATGAGAACGGTGATTATGTGATCCCTAACATCATCTATTCTGATGCCTATTCATCCGAAATGGTGGCCTACGCCGACCTCATCCTCCCCGATACAACCTATTTAGAGCGGCACGATTGTATCTCGCTGCTCGATCGCCCGATTTGCGAAGCAGACGCCGTGGCCGACGCGATCCGTTGGCCTGTCGTTGAACCCGACCGCGACGTACGCGGCTTCCAGTCTGTACTTTGCGATCTTGGTGCACGGTTGGGCATGCCGGGCTTTGTGAACGAAGATGGCAGTCAGAAATATCAAGACTACGCCGCCTATATCACCAACCACATCCGCCGTCCCGGCGTTGGCCCACTGGCAGGTTTCCGAAAAGGTGAAGACGGCCCGCAAGGTGGACGCGGCGATGTAAACCCCGACCAAATCCAAGATTACATCGACAACGGCGGCTTCTGGATCGAACATGTTCCCGAAAACGCAGCCTTCTACAAACCGTTCAGCATGGATTACCAAAACTGGGCGGTGAAGATGGGATTCTACGACGCGGTCCAGCCCTACATCTTCCAGCTCTACGTCGAACCCCTGCGCAAATTTCAAGCTGCCGCTGAAGGTATCGGTGAACGACAACCGCCAGAGCATCTGCGTGAACGACTTAAGCTCACAATGGATCCGCTGCCCATCTGGTACGGCGCGCTAGAAGACGATCAGGTCGACCTCGATGAATACCCTGTTCACGCTCTGACGCAGCGTCCCATGGCAATGTATCACTCATGGGGCACACAAAACGCTTGGCTGCGACAGATCCACGGGCACAACCCGCTTTATGTCCCAACCAAAATCTGGGAAGCGAACGGCTTTGAGGAGGGTGACTGGGCCAAAGTCAGCTCCACCCATGGCTCAATCGTAGTGCCCGTCGCTCACCAAGCCTCGCTGAACGCCAACACCGTCTGGACGTGGAATGCCATCGGCAAACGCAAAGGTACGTGGGCATTGGATGAAGGCGCGCCAGAAGCCACCAAAGGCTTCCTGCTCAACCATCTGATCCACGAATTGCTGCCCCCCAAAGGCGATGGTTTGCGCTGGGCGAACTCTGACCCCGTCACCGGCCAGGCCGCATGGTTCGATCTGCGTGTTAAGATAGAAAAATCTGCCGTTCCGAATGAGGCGCAGCCAGTGATGCCAGCAATCAAATCGCCGGTCGGCAAAGGGCCAAGCGAGTTAGACTGGAAGGTGGGCAAATGACAAACCGACAAGTGCTCGTCCTCATCGCCGCTTTCATGGTTCTCACCTTGGGCAGTTTCATCTGGTACATCGCCACATGGGACAGCCGTAAAGGCGGCAACCAGACAACCCTCATCATCTTGCCTGAAAAACTCCCGGTAGACATTTCCGCGCCATTGGTCGGAGCGGAAATGGCGACGGCTCCGGCGCTTGCAACAGGAACAATGCTATGACCCAACTTCCTCCCCCATCCGCCAAAAAGCTTGGGCTCGTCATTGACCTCGACACTTGTGTGGGCTGTCATGCCTGCGTGGTGTCTTGCAAAGGCTGGAACACCGAGAATTACGGCGCGCCACTTTCAGACCAACAGGCCTACGGGGCGAACCCATCTGGCACGTTCCTCAACCGTGTCCATTCATACGAAGTGCAGCCGGAACAGGGCGAAGCACAGCTGATCCACTTCCCGAAATCCTGCCTGCATTGCGAGGACGCGCCTTGCGTAACCGTTTGCCCAACAGGGGCCAGCTACAAGCGGTCCGAGGACGGCATCGTTTTGGTCAACGAAAGTGACTGCATCGGCTGCGGTCTATGTGCTTGGGCTTGCCCCTACGGCGCGCGCGAGCTGGACGCCAAAGAAGGGGTCATGAAGAAATGCACCCTTTGTGTGGACCGCATCTATAACGAAAATCTGCCCGAAGAAGATCGCCAACCCGCCTGTGTGCGGACCTGCCCATCAGGTGCACGCCACTTTGGTGACCTGGGCGACGCAGAAAGCGACGTCTCCAAACTGGTCGCAGAACGCGGTGGATTTGATCTGATGCCTGAGCAAGGCACAAAGCCCGTCAATAAATACCTGCCCCCGCGTCCGAAAGACGAAATGCCCGAGTTCGATATTCTGGCACCTTATCTTGAGCCAATCGCGAGCGACGGCAAAGGCTTTGTCGGCTGGCTCGACAAGACGCTGTCATCACTGCCCGGAGGAGCGAAATAATGCATCCCGCAGCTTCAGTTATTCTCTTTAACACCTTCTCTGGCCTCGGCTTTGGCCTTTTGTTTTGGCTCGGCCTCGGCGCATTGGTGCCCACAGGCATGGGTGCGTTCATTTGGTTTGCAATTGCCTACATCCTGGCAGTCGGCGGACTTATCGCTTCGACATTCCACCTCGGCCACCCCGAGCGGGCCATCAAAGCATTCAGTCAATGGAAAACCAGTTGGCTCAGCCGTGAAGGTATCTGTGCCGTCTTTGCCCTGATCGTTATGGCGATTTACGGTGCTGGACTTGTGTTTGCTGGTACGCGGCTTGGCCTTGTGGGTTTCATCGGGGCGATCGCATCGCTCGGCGTGGTTTTCACAACGTCCATGATCTACGCACAAATGAAGACCGTCCCCCGCTGGCGACACTGGACGACACCGACAATGTATTTACTGTTATCGATCGGTGGCGGTGCGTTGCTATCAGGGCAAATCCGGATCGCAGCGGTGCTTTTGATAGCGGGAGGCATTTTGCAAATCTTTGCTTGGGCGTCTGGCGATACACGGTTTCAGGCCTCAGGTACCAACATGGAAACAGCTACAGGCCTTGGTCATATCGGCAAAGTCCGCGCATTTGAGCCGCCCCACACGGGCACCAACTACCTAATGCACGAGTTTATCCATCAAGTCGGGCGCAAACATGCAGATCAATTGCGCATCATCACGATCGGACTGGCTTTTATCCTGCCCGTGCTGTTGCTGCTCTTGCCATTCAACCACATCTTTGCGGCACTTGCAGTCTTGAGTCATATCGCAGGCGTGCTGATGTTGCGCTGGCTGTTCTTTGCACAGGCTGAGCACGTGGTCGGGCTTTACTACGGGAAGCGCTAAGTAAGAAAGGCCCGCAATACAGCGGGCCTTTTCGTTTTCCATGCGTGCTTTGGTTTAAGTCCGAATGCGTTGCTCAGTCTCTGCGTCGAACAAATAGATCCGGCTTGCTTCGATCTCGATCCCGACCTTGGCACCCTCTTCGCTACGCACGTCGCCGCGTTCTTCAACAACGATCTTTTCTCCAGTGGCACCGATGAGGTAGGCAAAAGACACGCCACCAAGGCTTTCCGTCATTTCGACCGTATGGGTATCACCTGATGGATCGATCGTTATGTGTTCTGGGCGCGCACCGACACTCAGCGCTTTGCCTTCATAGGCTGTGTTGATCATACTGTCATATGTCGCAGCCAAACCGGGAGCGACAACCGCCCCGCCTTTGGCAGTGCCTGAGACAAAGTTCATAGCCGGTGAGCCAATGAAACCCGCGACGAATTTGTTGTCAGGATCACGGTAAAGATCCATCGGTGCGCCGACCTGTTCAATTTCGCCAAGACGCAGCACGACGATCTTGTCGGCCAAAGTCATCGCTTCGACCTGGTCATGCGTGACGTAGATCATCGTGGCGCCAATTTCCTTGTGAAGACGCGCGATCTCCACCCGCATCTCAACACGCAATTCAGCGTCAAGGTTTGAAAGAGGTTCGTCGAATAAGAACACTTCAGGCCCACGCACAATCGCACGGCCAATGGACACGCGCTGTCGCTGACCACCAGACAATGCGGCAGGCTTGCGATCCAGATACGGCTCTAGCTTAAGAATACGGGTCGCCTCGGCCACCTTTTCTTCGATCTCGGGTTTCGGGTGGCCATTCATTTTCAGGCCAAACCCCATGTTATCTTTGACCGTCATATGCGGATAGAGCGCGTAGGTCTGGAACACCATCGCGACGCCACGCAGGGACGGGTCCAAGCGGGTCACGTCACGCTGACCAATATGCATGGAACCTTCGGTGGTTTCTTCAAGGCCGGCGACCATCCGCAAAAGCGTAGACTTCCCGCAACCCGAAGGTCCGACAAAGACACAGAACTCGCCGTCGGCGATCTCCAGATCAATGCCATGAATGACTTGCACATCGCCGTAGCGCTTGATGACCTTGTTCAGCGTAACACCTGACATGGCTTAAATCCCCGTTGTTTCTTTTGTTTGGTAATCCGGGAAGCTCCAATTTTGGGCATCCCGTGTAATTTTCGCGGCCGTTTCTTTGAGAACCGGCACATAGGCCTCGAGCCCAGCGAGGTTCGTGCGGCCTGTCGTGCTCGTCACAGACAAAGCGCCCAAGACGCGGCCCGTTTCGCTCAGGATTGGCATTGCGACGCAAATAATCCCCGGCTCATGTTCCTCGCGGTCAAAGCCGTATCCGTTCTGGCGGATGTCCTCTAGCTCGGCGCGCAGAGCGTCAGCGCTATCAAGGGTATGTTCGGTGAACACATGAAAAGACTGCTGTTCGATGACAGCGTCTGCGCGACTTTCGTCAAGAAAAGCCAACATGACTTTGCCGACACCAGTGCAATAGGCCGGGCCTACTTTGCCCGCTTGGCTATACATCTCTACGGGCTGACCAGAATTGCGTTTGTCGATGTACAAGACCTGCGCGTTATCCAGTTGTGCAAGGTGGACAGTCTCTCCAACAGTTTTGCTCAGCGCATCAATATGTGGGCGCGCAACCGGGGCCAGGGTCGATTGCTCCCATGCGGCGTGGGCCAAACGCACAAGGCGGACGCCGGGGCTATAGGTTTGCCGCTCAGGATCATAGGCCAGCATCTGCTGGTTCGTCAGCGTTTGTACGAACCGATAAAGCGTGGGTTTGGGAAAAGACGATTCGGCAAGCAGTTCGCTAAAGCGCACAGGGCGGCCATAAGCGGCCACCTGATCCAACACCTCAAGTGCTTTTCCGACTGTGCCGTCACCGGTCACGCGTCCCATCTTTCCTCCCTGCATCGATTGGGGCTTTTGACACCGGTCTCCTCTCCGGTGCAGCCTTCGACTGTTGACAACGCTAGCCTGTTCGCGGTTTAGTATCAACATCCAAAACCAAGTTTCAAATAATGAAACCGGTTTTACACTAGGAAGCATACTGGGAGGAAACCATGCATTCCATTTTGAAGACGTCGCTTGCGGCGTTGGTTGCTGCTGGCGTTACCGCGTCATCTGCCGCCGCAGACGCTCACGGGCTATCTGGCGAATTGAA
>Ga0115562_1001258_pt1 | contig 18698 bp, 21 predicted proteins | sample COGITO_mtgs_1105_6_FD_87200 | JGI IMG/M metagenome (GOLD analysis project Ga0115562, IMG submission 87200) | Pelagic marine microbial communities from North Sea - COGITO_mtgs_110516 | ecosystem: Environmental > Aquatic > Marine > Epipelagic | place: Germany:Helgoland, sampling site Kabeltonne...
CATGCGCGGCTATGTTGATCCAAACTTCTCTGGTCGTGACTGGAACCTCGCCACAGCAATGGTCATGAACGGCGAAGCCGCTTTCCAGATCATGGGTGACTGGGCAAAGGGTGAATTCCTCGCTGCTGGAAAAGTTCCAGGCGTTGATTTCACATGTGCGTCCACTCCGGGTGACGGCTACCTCTATAACGTAGACAGCTTTGCGATGTTCTCTGTTGAAGGTGACGGCAAAGCCGCTGGTCAGGAACTTCTGGCGGAACTCATCATGGGGCCAACGTTCCAAGAAGTGTTCAACATGAACAAAGGCTCCATCCCAGCCCGTACAGACGTTGATCTGTCCGGCTTTGATGAGTGCGCGCAGATTTCTGCTGCTGACATGGCGTCTACGAACGAGGGCGGCACATTGATGCCATCTTACGCGCACGGCATGGCACTGTTTGGCGCACAGTCCGGCGCGATCACAGACGTTGTTACAGCGCACTTCAACTCTGACATGTCGTCTGCTGACGCTGTTCAGATGTTGTCACAGGCTGTCGCCAACTCCCAGTAATCATTTTTTAATGATTACGACACCGGCCTTGCCCCGATCTGGGGCAAGGCCACCAATCAAAGGGGGACTTCACATGACAAGATGGTTGCAAGACAACATGCCAAAGATCGTTTTGGCACCGTCATTCATCGCCGTCATGGTGTTTGTTTACGGTTTTATCGCATGGACAGCTTGGGTGTCGTTGACACGCTCACGTCTGATGCCGCGCTACGAGCTGGACAGCTTTATCCAATATGAGCGTCTGGCCGACTCGCCACGGTTTGAGACCGCGATGGTGAACCTCGCTATCTTTGGCACTTTATTTATCGTGATCGCTATGGTTCTGGGTCTGCTTCTGGCGATCCTGCTGGACCAGAAAATCCGCACCGAAGGCGCGATCCGCACGATTTATCTTTATCCCATGGCCCTGTCGATGATCGTCACAGGCACCGCATGGAAATGGATCCTGAACCCTGAACTTGGCATCGAAGCCACCGTCAAAGGCTGGGGTTTCGCCAATTTTGAATTCAACTGGCTGGTTGATCCTGACATGGCGATCTACACCGTTGTGCTTGCCGCCGTTTGGCAAAGCTCCGGCTTCGTTATGGCGCTATTCCTTGCCGGGCTTCGCTCTGTGGATGAAGAAATAATCAAGGCCGCACAGGTCGATGGCATCCCCACTTGGCGCGTTTATTCCGCGATCATTATTCCGTCGATGGCCCCGATTTTCCTCAGCGCGTTCATCGTGCTGGCCCACCTCGCGATCAAAGCCTTTGACCTCGTCATCGCGCTTACTGGCGGTGGCCCGGGTTACGCGACCGATCTTCCGGCCACCTACATGTATGCCATGGCGTTTTCGCGCGGTGACATCGGGCAGGCGGCAAGTTCGGCCATGGTCATGATGCTTGTCGTGTTCACGATTGTTGTCCCTTACCTCTATTCAGAATTGAGGACCAAAAATGACTGATATGTCTTACGCCCCAACCCGCACCAAAAGCCCGACGACCAAACTGGTTCTGCGCTTTATCCTCTACATCCTGCTTGGTGTCTTTGCGCTGTTTTATCTCATGCCACTGTTTGTGATGATTACCACGTCGCTGAAGTCTTTGGATGAAATCCGCACGGGCGATCTGGTATCACTGCCACGTGAAGTCACTTTTGATGCTTGGCGCACGGCTTGGTCTGGTGCCTGTACGGGTATTCAATGTGAAGGCGTGCGCCCCTATTTTCTGAATTCTCTTCTGATCGCCATTCCTGCCGTTCTTATCTCTACGATCATCGGCGCGTTGAATGGTTACGTTGTGGCGCAATGGAAGTTCAAAGGCGCGAACATCTTTTTTGCATTGTTGTTGTTTGGGTGCTTCATCCCGTTTCAGGTCGTGCTGCTGCCAATGGCGATCGTGCTGGGCAAATTGGGGATCTCTGGCACCATTCCGGGTTTGATTTTTGTCCACGTGATCTATGGCCTTGGTTTTACCACGCTGTTTTTCCGCAACTACTACGTCAGCATCCCGTCCGAGCTGACAAAGGCGGCAAAAGTCGATGGCGCAGGGTTCTTTCGAATCTTCTGGTCGATCTTCCTGCCGCTAAGCCTGCCGATCATCGTTGTGTCCGTCATCTGGCAATTCACCCAGATCTGGAACGACTTCCTGTTCGGAGTGAGTTTTAGCCAAGCTGGCACTCAGCCTGTGACGGTTGCTCTTAACAACATCGTAAACTCAACCACTGGCGTCAAAGAATACAATGTCGATATGGCCGCTGCGATCATCGCTGCCCTGCCGACGCTGCTTGTCTATGTCGTTGCTGGTAAATATTTCATCCGCGGTCTGACCGCTGGTTCTGTAAAGGGATAAATCAGATGTCACCTATTCTCGAAGTTAAAAACCTCTACAAGAACTACGGCGCAACCGAAGTTCTGAAAGACATCAATGTGTCGATCGAAAAAGGGGACTTTCTGGTCCTCGTCGGGCCCTCCGGCTGCGGTAAGTCAACGCTGTTGAACTGTATTGCCGGGCTTGAGCCGATCACGGGCGGGGACATGTTTATCGGTGGTCAGAACATGACCAACGTCAGCCCAAAAGACCGCGACATCGCAATGGTGTTTCAGTCTTACGCTTTGTATCCGACAATGACCGTCGCCAAGAACATCACCTTCGGGATGAAAGTGCGCGGCATCGATCAGGCAACACAAGACGCCAAGCTTAAGCATGTGTCCACGCAGTTGCAGATCGAACCACTGTTGCACCGCAAGCCGGGCCAGTTGTCCGGTGGTCAGCGCCAGCGTGTCGCGATGGGCCGTGCCTTGGTGCGGGATCCAAAGTTGTTCCTGTTTGATGAACCGCTCTCCAACTTGGACGCTAAACTACGGGTTGAGATGCGCACAGAAATCAAGGCGCTGCACCAACGGCTAGGCGCGTCGATGGTTTACGTCACACACGATCAGATCGAAGCCATGACATTGGCGACCAAGATCGTTGTCATGAAAGGCGGCATCATTCAGCAAATCGGCACACCAGCCGAGATATACAATCGTCCTGCCAACTTGTTTGTGGCCGATTTCATGGGCAGCCCTGCGATGAACCTGATCCCAGCCAAGACAAAAGCGAACGGCAAAGGCATGCAGATTGAAATCGCACGCAAGGACGCCGGTCCGATTGTTTTGACAGACAAGCGCAATACCGACTTGCCCGAGAATGTTATTATTGGAGTGCGTCCTGAAGATATCGTAGACACCGCCCTTGCCCGCACCGACGACACGCAACAAGCGGATTGTCTGATCGACATTGTTGAGCCCGCAGGCGCCGATACGTTTGCTGTGATGCAGCTTGGCGGTAAACACGTGACCGCGCGCTTGCATGCTGAAACAACAGCTGCCGCAGGCACTGTACAACGTCTGGCGTTTGATCTTGGGAAGGTCTCCTATTTTGAACCCGAGACCGGTTTGCGCCTGAATTAACCGCATGCGTTTGGTGGCAGACATTGGCGGGACGAATGCACGATTGGCTTTGTGCAAAGACGGTGCAATCGTCCCGCAATCCGTTCGCAATTTCAGCAATGATGACTGGCCGCACCTCTACGATATCGTATCGGCCTACCTCAAAGAACACGCGCCCGTGCCGCCGGATGAGATGGTCATCGCGGTTGCGGGGCCGGTTCAAGGCGATCAAGCGGTGCTGACAAACCGGAAGTGGACAATTCTAAGGACTGAATTGATCCAACAGTTCGGCTGTAAGCACGTGGTTTTGGTCAACGATTTGTCGGCACTTGGGTATGCGGTCCCTTCAATGCTCACAACGCAGTTTCGGCGCATCTTTAACGGTCCCGCGTTGGCGTCCAAGAACGGGCAATCTTTGGTTGTCGGAATCGGGACGGGATTTAACGTTAGCCCTGTTTTGAGTACACCCAACAGCGTTCATTGCTTCGCTGTCGAAGCAGGGCATATTTCTATGCCGAAAGGCGTGTCTGACATGCTTAAGGCAATCGGTCATTCGCCAGACCTGTTTCCAACGATCGAAACACTGTTTTCAGGACGCGGCTTAACATTGTTTTGCCAGCAGGCGACCGGCGATGATACCTTGCTTGGAACCACTGCGGTCCAGTCCTACAACACGTCGAGCAACCCTGCCATTTCGAACGCCATTGATGACTACGCCGCACTGATTGGACAGCTGCTGCGTGATCTGTCGCTGGCCTACATGCCGTCCTGTGGCGTCTATCTTGCAGGCAGTGTTGCGCGGGCTGTTGTAAGCATAGCTACGGCCCGACTTATCGATGTCTTTGCACAACCCTGCGAAATTCTTGGCGACCGAACACCCAGTCTGTTCACAATCGAAGACGACTTTGCGGCCCTCTATGGGTGTGCCGCCCATGACCATAGACTTTGAGGTTGATTGCAGCTTTTAACACAAGCCACATCGCAGTTCGCAAGACAGACAGTAATCCTAGGCTTACGAGTTCGTTGCGCAAACTGTTGGTTTTTTAGAAACTGCGTAAAATTGAATGCAATCAAAGGGCCGTCTCGCAGGCATCTGATGACGCATGATTGCTTATGGAAGGCGAACGGCTGAGAGTGCTGGACGTCGCTTTTGGATAAGACGCACGGACATTCACACAGGATAGTCTTCACTATGCCAACAAGGTGAAGACTAGATGACGAAGAAGACCGACACCGAACCAATGAGCCGTGAATGGCACTGGCATCCAGACCTGCCGGTCAAGCACGCACCCTATTGGCTGTGGCCGCCCAATCCTGCCGCTCTGGCGAAATGGGTGTGGCAAAACTGGCTACAGTTCTCGGACCGCTCGATCTTTCTGGTGCTGGCGTTTCTGGTTGCCTTCTGGCTGCAACCAGTAGGACCAGAGCAAGCAAACCTCGGCTTTGGCTGGGTGGCCTGGGTATTTTTACGCAACTGGATATTTCTGGGTATCGTTGCCGGAGGCCTGCACCACTGGTTCTATGGAATCGACGGGCAGGGCAAATTGCTGAAATACGACCCACGCCCCTATTTCAAACGCAAGAACGCATTGTTCGCATTCGGCTACCAGACATGGGACAACATCTTTTATTCTATGGTGTTTGGCGCCACCAGTCTTTCAGTTTTGGAGTGTTTCCTGCGCTGGTCCTACGCCAGCGGATTGATCGGCACCTTGTCGTTTAGCGCGCATCCCGTCTGGTTCATTCTGCTGTTTCCTCTGCTTGCGTTGTGGCAGAGCTTTCACTTTTATGGTGCGCACCTCATCTTGCATCAGCCGTCTATCTACAAACATGTGCATTCAGTGCATCACCGGAACGTCAATACCGGCCCGTGGTCTGGCATGTCGATGCACCCCTTCGAAGCCTTGGCATATCTCAGCGCGATCCTGATTGTTTTCGTCCTGCCAAGCCATCCGGTACATATGCTGTTTCTGGGTTATTGGCTGATGCTGGGTGCTGCCTCGTCGCATTCAGGATACGAGGCGATCTGGACGCAGGATCGTCAAGCCCTGCTGCTTGGTGCGTTCTTTCACCAACTGCATCACCGATATTACGAGTGCAACTATGGCAATGCCGAAATGCCTTGGGATAAATGGTTCGGTACCTATCATGATGGTTCAGAAGACGCGACGCAGCGCACCCGAAATCGTAAACGGCAAATGCATCGCTAGGGGTTAAGCTACTTGGTTTCACAAGAGTTTCTAGCGCACATTTGATGTCTGTGGGTTTAAGTCGGCTTAGTCCAGCAGTCTGTCAGCTCGACCTTTGATCCTCGCTGCACTCTGCGCGAATGGCTGGTTTTTCCGCTGCGCGGCAGTACCGAATTTTTCGCTGACGCAGCATTTCCCTCGCTGCGCGCGCACGCAGCGTGAAAACCCAATTCACACAATGGGCTCAAACCCGCCATTTGCTGCGGTGACCATCAAGGTCTGCTGAGCGGGACGGAGCGGACTCGTGCAGGCGCCGCTATTGCTGACGCAGCATTCATTCGCTCTTGCGGCACGACCGTTGCTACAGTGCAGCCAAAGTCGTGAGAGCGGTCATTGAAGACTGGCCGAAACAGCCAGGTTAACAGTATCAAGTGGTCCCAGAAGCTGAGGCAGGCATATTTGTCGGTTCAAGGAGATTATCGATCTGACCTGGAAAGGCGTTCAGCCACAAAGAGGTTGAGAGTAATGGCGAGCCATACCGAAATTCCTTCACTCGTGGGCGTTTCGTAACCAAAAATTGGAATAAGTATCAGATCAAAGAGAATGCGGCTTGCGCCAAGAAGGCCGAATGCAATGGCCCGTCGCATCCATTGCTGGTGAGAGTTTACGTCACCGCGCCGAATAGCCAAGAAAGACAAACACAGTGAAAGGCCGACACCAAAGCCGCCAACATTCATCGCCGTATAGTGGAGCCACAATTCTGGTGCCGCAGGCGGCCGCCCCATAAGGACAATAGCCGTGATGGCAAAGAGAAGCCCGGCTACCATGGCGACCCGACCCTCAGCCCGATGCAGCTCGCGGTAATGCATCCGCAAACGCGTTGAGAATTGGAACGGCGCAAGACAACAAAACAAGATGCCACAAGTAATGTGCAGGGTTATTGGTGCAGGCGATACAAAGTAGTGCGGCTGAACCAAATCATGCAACATGCCTGCGGCGTCTGGGCCTTGCAAAATGCCAGCCAAGACAAACGCGCCCGGTAGGGCTGGCACTGCACCCACGAGTGCGATTCCCAGGGGGCCTCGAAGTGCTAGTCTCGAAGACTTTGACATGTGCTCGTTCACTCGCATCCGATGATATTACATGGCTTTCAGCGTGCTGATCGGTTCATTAAATCTGCACAGGTTCTGACAAGACGACATCACGCTTGAACAAGAGCGCCAAACCGACGGCGATGAACCATGCTATGGCCCCAAGTCCAAACACAGCACCGGCGATTTCACCGAAAGGCGGAAAGACGGTCAGCAATCCACCAATACCTGTAAGGAGTCCCAGACCAATGACGATCGTGCCAAAGGCGCGATGCATTATGCCAGCAAGACTGACGCACAAGATCCAGACCCCGCCTGCGATTTCGTTTCCGCCACCAAGACCGAGTTCAACTGCGTGCAAAGCTTCCCACGTCTGAACAGCTGCTTCGAAGTCGTTCGGAGCCATCGCAGCCATCGTTTCAGTTGTGACATTGCCGATCATGCCTGCACCCAACACAAGCGTTGTCCAGATCAAACCAAAGGCCAGTGTCATTGTTGCCCAATCTGCCGATTTGGCCCTCAAGCGGCTTGCCAATGCAACAACCAGCACAGCAAGCGCCAGCGCGTTAAGCACGTAGATCACAGTGAACCATGTAATCATGAGTGCTTGATTATCGACAGTAAAACGCACCACGCCGGCGGCGTCGATGTCGTTTGTGCCAAAGCCGGACTCCGCGAATACAGTCACAAGCAGCGTGAAACCAAAGATGTAGGTGGCGGCACAAATCAGGGCGGCAAGGCCCCCAATACGTTGCATCGTCATGATTTTGTCCTTTCGGGTTTAAATTTATGAATCCGCGCCGTTGGTATTATAGCGCACGTGTTTTGGAATTGGTCTTGTTGGTTCTGCGGCTCTTCAGCTGCGTCTAGGCCGAGGGCATACATGACCTGCGATTTACTAAGACCATGCAATTGGTCGACGCACATAAACTGTTCGACAGCTGCTCGCTTTGCCTCCTTTAGGAGGCTGAGCTTAGTCGTATAGTCGATGTGCCATCCATCTACGGCATCGGCTTCATGCTTGATGCCAAGGCAGGAGACGACCAGTGTCACGCCGGTCATGACCCCACTTAAGGCATCCTGTTCGGCAAAACGCGCCTCAACAAGTTGGTCTGCCGCGAGCAACTTCGCGCGGGAGGTCTTGCGGACAAGGGCAATCACGTACCACCCCTGTCGCTGGAACTCTGCACATAAGAGGCGCCCAAGCGGACTACTGGCTCCGATGATGAGGACGCGTTTCACGATGAACCTCCCGCGCCGCTCTTACCCGACGACCCGATGGCCACGGCCACGCAGGCATTCAATGACGATGGCCTCGCGCTTTTCACTTGCGTCAACGGCACCTGACACGCCACCAGCAAGCGCACCTGCAATTGCGCCCTCCAATGCGTCGCCACTATCAGCTTCACCGAGTACTGCGCCCACACCAGCGCCCAGTACAGTTGCAGCGATCGTGTCTTCATCGAATTGGGTCTGATTGCGGGCCAGTGCCTGACAGGCATCCAGGTCGGCCTGATAGGCAGGCGTCGGTGCGCCGTCGAGAATTGGCTGGTAGTTTGCGCCGCTGTCGGCGCACGCCGCCACCAAGGCTAGCATGGCAGTGGAAATGGTAATTGTCGTTCTCATTGTCTCATCTTTCTCGTTTCAATATTGAGAAAGCAGATAACGGACCCAAGGTGATCGCGGCATGACCGCAGGTATCAATGAATTGACACATGGTAACAGAGTGCAGTCAGGCCGCCTGATTGAGGTAGGCGGTTGGGCTAAGCCCGGTCCATCGCTTAAAGGCACGGACAAAGGACGAGGCCTCAGAGAAACCCAAAAGATAGGCTGTTTCGTTTACTGTCACCTTCTGGCCCTCCAGATATTCCATCGCCATGCGCTGTCGTAAATCGTCGTGGACTTCGGCGAAGGTGACACCTTCGTCCTTTAAGCGACGGTACAATGTCTGGCGGCTCATCGCGATGTCACTGGCCACCTTGTCCATCGAAATCGCACCATCATGCATGTTGGGCAGGATCTGGGCCTCGATCTGCCCGCGGATCGACGTATCGGCCCGCAGCTTTTCCAAAATCGCGTCTGCATGTCGCGTGAAAATGCCAAAGGCATAGGTGTTTCCGGGTTCGAACTGGGTCGCGGGGCTGTCCCAAACTGGATCAATCTGAAGCGCATTGCGGGACGCATTGAACTGCACGGGGATACGGAAGAGTTCCGGATATTGGTCTACATGAGGCGGTGGCGGGTACGTGACCTCTAACCCGATCTCGAATGTTGCATCCGGGAAGGACCGGCGAAACTCGCTGATGAACCGGGCAAATGATGCTTCGGTCGCCAGATATGCTTCAGGTGAAACATCCAGATGATCGATGATCCAAAGACCGCCGTCTTGATGAAGCAATTCAAATCGGTCGGTTCCGGATGTCAACTTGCCATTGGCCATCAGGTGCAGATAGCGATTGAGCTGCTCAATCGAATGCCGAAACGATGAAGAGGTGTGCACAATCTGCCCAACGACGGAGATGGTTTCGAGGCGCGATTCAAGGGTGTGGCGCAATAAGAGCGACGTATTCCCCGTCTGCGCGATCGCTGAACCAATCAGTGTCCGATAGGCAGTTTCTGGTATGCGATTGTCCTGATCCGACAAATCATTCTCTGTCAGACCACTGTCTGCCAGCAAGATGTCTCGTTTTGCACCTTGGTCGCAGGCGTAGTCCGCAAAGCTTGCAGCAAAACCCGCCGCCATCGTTTGTTCTCTCATCAATTGAACTCCAATGAAGAGGCCGTCTAACACTAGGCCCTTGAACTGGCTTTAATCAAGAAGGCCGATCAAGTTTGCGCCTACCTGCATCATTGACCAGCAAGCCAGTCCAAAATCGCCTTTGTTGTCTCTTCCGGCAATTCCTGCTGGATCCAATGCCCGCAATTGAGGCTGACGACGTCGACACCCGGTACGACCTCCGAAAGGGTCTCCGACTTTGGGATCATATCCTGTTCGCCGTAAATCATAAGGGCCGGTTTGCGGATGATCGGGTGGACATCTGCAAGGATGTGCCAGTTGCGATCCATGTTTCGGTACCAGTTGATACTGCCCGAGAAACCATTCTGTTCGAAAGCCGCGGCAAAGACCGCGCGGTCCACGTCGCTCATCACGGGCTCGCCAGCCGCGTCTGCGGCCTTAGCAAGATTGATCATCATCATGCCCGGTTCTGGCGGGGCTAGTGGAACATTCCTGCGAAACAGGTTGCGGAGGAACCGGTCAGCGTTTGCGTCCAGAACGGCATCCGCGACGCCGGGCTGCCGATTGAAGTGAACGAAGTAGTTGTCGGGACCAAAATAGGTCTCCATCATTTCAATCCACGGCATCTCTCCGCGCGTCTGGTAAGGCAGCGCCAGATTGATGATCTTCTTCACACGCAACGGGTGCAAAAGCGCCATGCTCCAGACGACATTTGCGCCCCAGTCATGGCCGACAAAGATCGCGTCGTCATAACCGAAGTGATCAAGAAGAGCGGCAAGATCTCCGGTCAAATGCGAGATGTCGTAGTCCGTTACCTCAGAAGGGCACGAAGAATTGCCGTAGCCGCGCTGGTTGGGCACGATGACGTGATAGCCTGCAGCCGCCAATGCGGGCATCTGATAGCGCCAGGAAAAGGCGTGCTCTGGCCAGCCGTGGCACAGGACAATCGGATTGCCTTTGTTTTCCTGACCGGCTTCGAAAACCTCGAGGGTCACACCGTTGACGTCCACGAATGTGGGTGTGGGGAAGTTGGTGGTATCTAACATTGCTTTGTCTCCGTTAATTTGTGTCAAGCAACGTCGTAGATTATAAAGGTATCAAAAACTGATACCTTTTATGATATGGTTGTCCTTATGAAAGGCAGAGCACGACAAGACGCGATTATCCGCACCCTGCGACGCTCGGGGTCGGCGACAATCAAGGGTCTGGCCCAAGAGGTTGGGGCATCAAGAAGCACTATCCTGCGCGATATCGCGGCGCTGCGGGATGAAGGGTTCGTCATTGATACCGAACAGGGCCGGGGCGGTGGGGTGTCGATGGATACACGCTCTATGCAAACCGCAGCGCGTCTGACCGTGACCGAAGTGTTCGCTTTGGTAATCAGTGTAGCAAGTATGCAGGCAGCGGAGCAGTTACCGTTTTCGGGCTTGGCCGATGCGGGACTTGCCAAGATTGAGAAAACCTTGCCACCAGACAAACTGCGTGATTTGCGGCGTCTGCTTGAATGCCTCTACGTTGGGCCACTGGCCCCGCAAGTTGATATTTCAGATGTCACGGGGGCCGATCCTTTGCTGCTCTCAGCGTTCGAGGACGCATTTCTGAACAGGAATTACTTACGCTTTCACTATTCTGATGCCCGAGGTGCCCGCTCGGAACGTGAGGTTGAGCCACAGGCGATGCTCATTCTGCCGCCCCTTTGGTATCTTGTTGCATGGGACCCAAAGCGACAAGGTTTTCGTCATTTCAGAATGGACCGGATCATGGCGCCGGACAAAGTTGCGGGTTCTAGGTTTCGCAAGCGACACGTCACCTTCGATGATGGTGTTCACCGGGTGCACTATGCATAGCATTGCCTGCGACCCAGATCAGAAGCCGCATTTTGCCTATCTTTTGAGTTCTTCGATCAGGAAATCGTAGACACGCCGAATACGGCGACTGGTTGTCAGCTCACGATGCGCCACAAGCCAGATGGGAAATTGCAGCGGCTCTAAATCTGGCAGGACACGCACAACGGCAGGTTCTGCATCGCCGATCTGAGCGTCCAGAATACCAATGGCCGCCCCTTGTTTGACCAGTTCCCACATCACCAGATAGCTCTCGGTCAACAGCGGAAAGTTTGCCTCTGTCAGGCCAAGCCCAAGGCTGTTGAGCCCCTTCAACATGCCGCCGCCACGGTCCAAGTTGATAAAGTCAGCGTGTCGCAGATCGTAAGGTGTCCTCGGGTTGCCCAATTCTGCTACATAGTCAGGCGCGGCATAGAGAATAGCATCGGCCATGCCGATCTTTTTGGCGATCAGGTCAGGTTCTGTGGGGCGGAAATTGCGGATCGCGATATCGGCTTCGCGGCGCAGCAGGTCGCTGGCGTGGTTCGAGACGACAATCTCAACATGGATGCCGGGTTCCAGTTTGCGTAGCTTCGTCACGATCGGCGGTAGCAGCACAGCCGCATAAGTCTCGCTTGCCGAAATGCTGATCGGCCCCTCCAGCGCTTGCGATTGACCCAGCGCGACCAAAGAGACCCGGCCAGCGGCCTCACCCATGCCGCGCACGTGCTCCAGCAATTCCATGCCACTTGGCGTCAGCGTTAGCCCTCGACCAACACGTTCAAAGAGGACGACCCCGAGTTCCTGCTCTAAACCATCAACCTGGCGTCCAAGGGTCGGCTGCGCCATGCCCAATGCGCGCGCGGCAGCAGAGAGTGATCCTTCTTCCGCCGTCACCAAAAAAGCGCGGGCTTTATTCCAGTCAAACTTTACCGACCGCCAATCCATGCAGATCTGCATATCAAAATTAGAGAATTGGTCAATTCGCATGGATCACTGTGCAGCGTAAACCCATCCTAGATCAAACTAACGCTCTGCCGGTTGCGGATAACGAACATGACCCAGACCGGCGCAACCTTGAAAGGAAAGGTTATGAATAACGCAACGCAACAGTGGGACCCACAAGCAGCCCGCGCAGCAGGCGGCCTGTATCTGGCCATTGCTATATGTGGCGGCTTCAGCATTGGATATGTGCCGATGCAAATCGTGGCTGCCGATGGCGCCACCTCAAGTGCAAATCTCTTGGCCAATCAAGGTCTCTTTCAGCTTGGCGTCTTGGCCGATAGTGCCGTGATCCTGTTTGAATTGGCAATCACCGCGATCCTGTATCAGATGTTCCGACAGGTCGGACCAAAGATGGCGATGGCTGCCCTGATTTCCCGGGCAGGAATGATCACGGTCATGGGGATCAACCTGCTGCTCTGGGTGATGCCATATATTCTGCTAACACAGGTCTCCGGGTGGGACACTTCACACCTGCACGCGATAGTCCAGTTCTGCTTTGAGGCGCACGCAATGGGCGTTTTCGTTTGGCAGCTCTTCTTTGGTGTCCATCTTCTCGCCCTTGGTTGGCTGATCCTGAAGTTTGACGTCGTCCCACATCTTTTGGGAAAGGGGCTGTTCATAGGAGCCTTTGGCTATCTGATCCAAGGCATTGCGAAACTGACTTTTGTCGATGTGGCAGCCATTAACTACACCTTCATCGCGCTGCTCGTCATCGTCTCGATCTCCGAGATCAGCTTTGGCCTTTGGCTGCTGATCCGCGGAGGCCGCCGTTCACCCCAAATCACGCATTCCGTATCCGCAACAGCCTGAAGGAAAGTAACAATGCTTGCTTACTCATACAAAAACTATGGCGCGCCGGACGTGATTGAAAAAGTTGAACGTCCGACGCCAACGCCGAAACCAAACGAGGTTCTGATCCGCATATATGCCACGACCGTCAGTGCGGGCGACTGGCGCGCACGCAGCCTGACAATGCCCAAGGGCCTCGGCCTGTTCGGGCGACTGGTGTTCGGCATCACAGGGCCGCGCAAACCGACCCTTGGCACCGAATTTTCTGGTGTGGTCGAGGCCGTTGGTGCCGAAGTCACTACCTATTCCCCCGGCGATGCTGTGATCGGGTATCCAGGCGCCCATTTTGGGGCACATGCAGAGTTCATCACGATGCCTGCGAACGGAAAGCTGACGCTAAAGCCTGACAACATCAGCTTTGAGCAGGCTGCGGCCATTCCATTTGGCGCTACGACGGCATACGATTTTCTGGTCAATAAGGCGAAATTGCAATCGGGCCAGACGGTTCTGATCAATGGGGCTTCTGGGTCTGTTGGATCAGCCTGCGTGCAGATCGCAAAACATCTTGGCGCAGAGGTCACGGCCGTTTGCTCCGGTAAGAATGCCAACATGGTGCGCGACCTTGGGGCCGATCGGGTGATCGACTACCTCTCGCAAGATGTCGTTGCGGATGGTCTTCAGTACGACATGGTCGTTGACACTGTCGCGACCTTGCCTTGGTCGCACGCCCAGGGTGCCATCCGGGCGGGCGGGAAAATGGTTCTAATTGCAGGCAAAACATCGGACATGCTGCTGGGTGGCCTGAAGGCACGCCACAAATGCAAGAAGGTGATCAGCGGGGTCGCATCTGAAAACCGCGCCATATTGGATGCGGTCGTGACGCTTGCAGCGCAGGGCAAATTCCTGCCGGTCATCGATAGAATTTATGCGTTCGACGACATGCAAGCCGCCCATTCCCATGTCGATACCGGACATAAAAAGGGCAACGTTGTCGTCGCCGTCCTGCCAAAAGTCAGCACAAAAATCGCTGTGAATACAAAGGACCTGGTCAATGTCTGACAAAATGAAACTTCGGATCGTCGGTTTTTGTATACTCGCTGCATTCCTGCTATTTGGCGGCGGAATGGGCCTCTTGGCCCAAGGGCATGTTAATCTTGGTGTCAACTTAGTGTTGCTGAATTCGGTCGCCGTCATTGCAATCGGGTTTCTATTGGCCCCGATCATGACTGCAACAGGGTCCGCTCATGGTGCCACCTATCGGGCCGCTAGAGTGCTCGAAGGAACAGTACTGGCGATTAGTATTTTTGTCACCCAAAGCGGCCAGCAATTGTTGGGAATGTCAGCGGACAACTTTTATCAAATTGCCATGGTTGCGCTTGGGCTGGGCAGCCTGCCAATGTGCCTTTGGCTAATCAGATCAACGCGGATTTCCAACTGGATCGGTATCTTGGGCTTCGTTGGGTATTCATGCCTGATCTTGTCGATGATCTTGGCTGCTTTGGGCTTTGAAACAGCATCATTGGCGCTTTTGCCGCCGGGTGCGCTGTTCGAAATCATTCTTGGCGGGCTGCTTCTAATGGGTTTCAAACTAAAACCTCAAATTTGACCTTCCCGAGAGCAAACCGAGCAACACTAGGTGCGTTAGAAAATCAACAAAATGCGGCACCGTTGTTACAACGGGGCTGTCTACACACGACAGCCCCAGTCACCGGTTATTTGCCCAGAAATGCACGGATCAACGGCAGTGTTTCGTCCGGATTGTCCCAAATCATATCGTGACCGGAGTTTGGTACAATCTTAAGCTCTCCGTTTTGAAAGAAGCTTAAGTGAACACGTTGCGCATCTTCGCCAAGCCAGTCGTTACAGGCACCGGCGAGCAAGAGGACAGGTCCGGGATAGCTTTCGGCACCTTGGGCAATGAGTTCAATTTCGGCAGCACCGGTTTTGCCGGCCGTTTGGCTGGCCGTTGCCCCAAATCGCCACGCCGGCGCATCGAAGTTTTCACCGGGGCAGTGGTAGGGGTTGTCCGGGTGATTGACGAACGTGTGAATGATTTCGCTCATCATATGGTCCTGACCGGCACTCGAGTCGGGGCCGGATACATGCAGAGACTGAAAAGCGGCGATAGTGGCCTGCCAATAAAACCCCAGTCCGGACATATATGGTTGTGCTTGTGTCATCCAACCTTGCATTTCTTCGCCGGTGAAAAAGCCCGGTTCCAACAGAATTGCACGTTCGACTCTTTCCGGAGCTTTTACCAAATAGGCCGTTGCAAGCATCGCACCCCATGAATGGCCCAACAGGGTCACGGGGCGATCGGGAGAGTATCTGTCAATGACGCCGTCAAGCTCTGCCATATAGGCCGGGACGTTCAAGTCTTCCGCCGGAACGCGTTCAGACAGTCCTGCACCTCTTTGGTCGTAGAACACGACGAAATTGGTATCCGCCAGTGATCTTGCGCCAAGTTGTGATCTGTAATCTCCGCCCGGGCCGCCGTGCAGAACAATGATCACCGGGTTCGATGGGTCGCCGTATGTCTCGGCATGCAGACGCACGCCGTTGATTTCAATCTGTGGGAGCGAGGCATCGTCTACCACTGTGGCGGCCACGGGGTATTGCCCGGATGTAGCGAAATACAAACCGATCGCGGCCACAATGAAAGCGCCAACAACGCCACCGGAAATGATCAGACTGATCTTGAATGCCCGCGCGATCTTCTTTCTGGTAGGTTGCTGACTGTCGGTAAACGTTGGGGGTTCCTCTATCAAATCTGTTGGGGTTCCGCTGGCTGTAAAACCTGCGAGAGCTGCTTGTCGGCTGTGCCGCGAAGATGGTATCGTCATTTGGTTGTTCTCCTTTCCGTTTGACCCGTCGTACCGAGCACGCCCGGAGCCGGCATTATCGTTTGTTAAGGAATTCGCGATTTGGACCTTTTGACGTTTCTCAGCAGTTCTTCGAGCGCTTTGGACAAAGAGTCCGCGCGTGTGTTTGCCTCAGCCTGGAGCGTTGGACATGTCGAAAAAGGGGGTCGTATTGCAGCGCAGGGCGAACCAGACCGAATGGAGCACATCATTCTTGATGGACGCGCGATCAGCCAAATCAGCGATGCCGAAGGTCGCGCCGTTTGCGTTGGCTTTCACGCTGGTCCCTGCGTGGTTACACCAAATGTCGCGAGAACCAGAAATGGGACCTCGCTGGTGTCAATAGATGTGATTACGGACGTGTTGGTTGCGCAAATGGACAGCCGCGCTTTGACTGAACTCATGCTGACATCGGAGCCAATTCGCGAATGGGCAAACGGCATTTTGCAACAGGAATTGGCCAGCAAGGCTGATCGAGAATGGTGCCTTGCCGCGCTTGGTGGTGCTGACCGCCTTGCATGGTTCCGCAAAGATTTTCCGCGCCATGAAAACCTCTTCGGCCACTACCTGATAGCATCCTTTCTCGGTGTCACTCCGGTCACACTCAGCCGACTTCGCGGTGCCGAGCGGAACATGGTGAATGAGTGAAGGTCCGGCGGGGGCACCAATTGCCAGTCAAGCTGACCTTGGGAGCTACCGCAGCGGAATGGCACTTTGTGCGCGATAAGTGAATTCCATCGCGACTCCCGCGACAAATGACCGTTATCCCTGCCGCTTTGTAGCCACGATGGCAGCGTACCTAAAGTAATTTTCTTGCTGCACGCGCGCGGCGAAAAAAATGAACGAACAGTAAATGGATGTACCGGCTGCTGCATGCCGTACGAACGACCGCTCTATGAAGTAATTGATAGACGCTATTGTAAATCTGCCAGCGACATCGCGGCCACCTCAGCATCGCTGGGCAGTTCCCAAGTCGTTTCGATATAGTCAAACATGCCGCGTGTAATTTCCATATGGAAGCTCTCACCTTGGTTCGTATTGCGCGCTTCAATACGTTTCCAGCGCTCTGAAGCATCGACATCCAGGACGTGCAGCTTTGCCGTGAACTCAGCCTGTTTCGCGAGTCTTCCATACTTCTGACGGTGTTCTTGCCGCTGAAACCCAAAGTCTAGGATCGACGGAACACCCAGCTTGCCAAGCTGCAACGCCATTGCCCACATTTGCGCCTCGCAACGATGGACGCGTGGGAAAATCCATGCGGGGTCCAAGGCGTCCGGTGCATCCTTCCCAAACAAGGATACCATCCATTCATCGATCGAGAATACAACTCCGCCGTTGCTGTTGGCCAACGCGCGGGCATATGTCGTTTTGCCCGCGCCCGTTGAGCCGCAAATCAGGTGAATGTGCTGTGTGTCATCGTCATGCATTGGGGAAATCTTTCTTTAGTGTGGGTCAGTTTAGGCCGCTTTTTTCGGCGCAACGATGCGAACGATTGAAAAGGCAAGGAAACCCGCTGGACCAAAAAGAAACGTAACTGGAAGACAAGGCGCGACAAGCCAGAAGCTCAGGTCATCGCGCCTTGACTTTCTGCACATCCAGGCCCCGATCAATAAGTCAAACGCCAGATAATGCACCCACCCTGCCATCATCGCATTGGGGTTCGCAAACAGGTCGATAACTTCGGCGAGACTGCCAAATCCGCCCCCGCCGTTTGATGGAAAAAAGACGACGAGAGTGACATAGCCCAATGAGAGCAAGGTCGGAATGACATAACCAGCAATCAAGTCAGACCAATGTGGAATGAGCGGCGATGCGAGCAAAACAAGCCAGCCTGCCATCGCAAGTAAGCCAGCAATAGAGAAAATAACTTCAAGGTCCATGACGTCACCCATTGTTGATCAGGATAATTCGCGCATCAGTATTGCAATGTACTTGCATATGCAAGCAATATGTATACAATATCCACATGACTGATTTATGCCTCACAAATACTCTTCGCCTTCTGCAATCAGCGGATCAGATCAAAGCACGACTTTCGGGCGATTTCGCTTCGGTCCACGGTCTCTCGGTGAACGAGGTTTTTCTCCTCATGCACTTGGAACAAGCGCCTCTACATCGCCTGTCCCGTGTAGAACTTGCAAAACGGATGCACGTGAGCGCGTCGACGGTAACGCGTATGGCAGCGCCCTTGGAGAAGATCGGGGTGGTAGCGCGACAAACGGACGAAAGGGACGCAAGGTTGGCATTTGTAGTCCTGACCGAATCTGGGTTGGAGAAAGTTCACGATGCGCGTGTCACATTTACAAAACAGGCAGGCCATGTTTTTCGTGACCGCTGGACCGAGGAAGATTTGGAGCAGCTTTCCGGCCTGCTTCATCGCTTGATCGCGGATGCTCCTGGTAATCTGACTTAGAAGTCGGTTTTTTGTATGCAGTCATTGGCGCAGTCGCAGCGAATGCCCAGCTTGTCCGCATCTGTAAATTCGCGCTCCAATCTATGCCGCGCTCTGCATAAATGACCGCTTGCCTTGCTGCGCCGCAGTGAAGGTTCTTTCGCTCGCCCGGCATTTTTCTTGCTGCGAGCGCACGCAGCATAAAATAATCATTTCCGCTTCGGGCTCATTCTTGCCGTTCGCTGCGGACGTCATGAAGGTCCGGTTTGGGCCGTTCGCGTAAATGAACCATGTTAACGCAAAATTTTGGAAGGCCGCCTCCTCTGTGCTTAGCTGGCGCTTGCACC
>Ga0115562_1001272_pt1 | contig 18611 bp, 16 predicted proteins | sample COGITO_mtgs_1105_6_FD_87200 | JGI IMG/M metagenome (GOLD analysis project Ga0115562, IMG submission 87200) | Pelagic marine microbial communities from North Sea - COGITO_mtgs_110516 | ecosystem: Environmental > Aquatic > Marine > Epipelagic | place: Germany:Helgoland, sampling site Kabeltonne...
ACCGGACAGTGCCCCCTCATCGGCTGGCGTAGCCATTAATAGAACGCCTGAATGCCAGTTTGCGCGCGACCCAGAATGAGTGCGTGCACATCATGGGTGCCCTCATAGGTATTGACCGCTTCCAGGTTCATCACGTGTCGAATAACGCAGTATTCATCACTAATCCCGTTGCCGCCATGCATATCGCGGGCAACACGGGCTATTTCCAAGGCCTTGCCGGCATTGTTGCGTTTCATCAGCGAGATCAGCTCAACCGGACAGGCATCATTGTCCATCAACTGACCCATGCGCATGGCGCCTTGTAAGCCCAGGCTGATCTCTGTCTGCATGTCGGCCAGTTTTTTCTGTACTAACTGAGTCGCGGCTAAGGGCCGGCCAAATTGCTCCCGATCCATGACATAGTTTTGCGCCGCAAACCAGCACGCCTCGGCCGCTCCCATAGCACCCCAGGCAATGCCATAGCGCGCCTTATTCAAACAGCCAAAGGGGCCTGCCAAACCAGACGCATTCGGCAACAGGTTAGCCTCGGGCACGTAGACATCTTCCATGACAATTTCGCCCGTGACCGAGGCTCGCAAACTGAACTTGCCTTCGATCTTGGGTGTGCGTAAACCTTCCATGTCGCGCTCAAGAATAAAGCCGCGAATCACACCGTCGAGCTTGGCCCAGACCACCATAATATCGGCGATGGGCGAGTTGGTGATCCACATTTTAGCGCCGTTGAGGATATAGCCTTTTTCGGTTTTAATGGCCTTCGCGCTCAGGCTGCCTGGATCCGATCCGGCACCGGGTTCGGTTAAACCAAAGCAGCCAATAAACTCGCCACTGGCTAACTTAGGCAAGTATTTGGTGCGTTGCTCTTCGCTACCGTACGCATAGATAGGATGCATGACCAATGAGGATTGCACGCTCATCGCCGAGCGATAACCACTGTCTATGCGCTCTACTTCGCGGGCGATCAGACCATAGGCAACGTTGCTCGCATTAGAACCGCCGTATTTTTCCGGCAGGGTAACACCGAGCATGCCGAGTCGACCCAGTTCTAACATGATCGCCGGATCGAACTGCTCGTTGCGGTTGGCCATCTGAACCCGGGGTGCTAATTCACCCTGGCAGTAGTCCTTCGCCGCGTCCATAATCATGCGCTCATCGTCGGACAATTGTGCAGTTAGGGAGAAGGGGTCTTGCCATTCGAATGGGGTAAGCGCCATAGGGGTGTTCCTTAATTAGGGTGGTTAGTTGCCCAATCATACCCCTGTTGCTAAGATATTATAATTATATTAAAAATATACCTTCTATATATTATATCAATATACTACCGCGCGCCCTTGGACCTTTCCTATGCACCTAAATAGCATCAAACGCCTGGAATATTTTAGCGACATTGCCATCAGCGGCAGCTTTTCCAAATCTGCGCAGCGCTTGGGCATCGCGCAACCGGCCCTGAGCATCGCGATAAAGAAGTTGGAAGAAGAAACCGGCTTAAAGTTGATTAACCGCGGCAACCGCACCATGACCTTGACCTCAGATGGCAAGGTCATGCTCAAGCATGCCCATCAAATCCTGGCGGATTTGGCCGATGCTGGCCGTGAGTTGACCGAGTTACGGGGTTTGGCCAGGGGAGAAATAAACATCGGTGCGTCGGCCATGTTATCGACTTATTTCCTGCCCTCTGTCCTAATCGGCTTCAAACAGGCTTATCCGGGCGTCCGTATTCGGCTCGTCGAAGCCGGCACCCACACTCTGGAACAAATGATTGTTGACGGTGAGCTGGATATCGCCCTGCTGCAGTCGGTCCCCCCCAATGATGATATTCGTTATGCGGCCAAGTTGAGCGAACAGGTGGTCGCGTGCCTGCCGATAGATCATGAACTTGCTCAGCAGTCATCAATCAGTATCGAGCAATACAGTCAGCAACCCTCGGTGATGTTTCGTCAAGGTTACTATCTGCGCGACGCGGTTGAACAGCGGGCGCACCAGGCAAAGGTTAGCCTAAATATTCAGTTCGAAACCAATCTGATCGACCTGCTGAAGCAGTTGGTCCGCAGTGACGTTGGCATCGCAACCTGTCTCGCCATGATCGTTGAAAACGAATCGGATCTGTGTGTTCGGCCCTTTGAGCCGGCGATTCGCTTGGAATTGGCCTGGGGCTGGAAGAAGAATCACTATCTTTCAAAAGCGGCGCAGGCTTTTCTAACTTTTTATGAGAATCATGTTCAAAACTAAGATCGCGTTAACATCTTCACTCAGCGTTTCCATAGGACGTTAATTAACGCCCCCGCCATTATGAATGCCCCACCCACTAATGTGGTGAAAACCGGTACTTCACTAAAGTAGACCCAACCAATAAAAACGGAAAATAGCACCTGGACATAGGCATAGGCCGTTGCCTTATTGGCATCTGCGCTGTGCAGCGCCTTTGTTAAGCCTATTTGGCCTACTTGGGTAAAGATCCCGACCAAAACCAATACGCCTGTTGCTGCCAGGCTGGGAACCACAAAATCATCGCCTAACAAGGCCACAGAGATCGGGATCGCAATAATAGGAAAGTAGAAAACGATAACCGAACTGTCTTCCGTTTGGGTCAGTTTTTTCACGATAATATAGGCCACCGCGCTGCCAAAGGCTCCTAGCAGGCCCGCGCCAATACTGACCCAAGAATAGCTGATCGCGCTATCTGGCGAAAAATTGGGCTGTATCATAATAACCAAACCCATCAAGCTCAGAGCAATGCAGGCAAGGGTGGAGCGTTGGATAACTTCCTTTAAAAAAAACAGCGCCATCAGGGCGGTAAAGACTGGGTGTAAATACTGCAAGATGGTGGCTTCGGCCAGGGGCAGGGTGGTCACGGCGTAATAAACAAAAATTAAGGCCAGGGCCCCGACCGTACCGCGTGCTATTAACAAGGGCTTATTATTGCCCCAAGGCGATATTTTTTTACGCCGAATATCGGCATAGCTGATCAGCGCGGAAACAATTGCTCTGGCCGCGACGATTTCCAGTACGGGGATCTGATAGGTCGTGTTGGCAATCTTCACGCAGGCCACCATTAGGGCGAAGCCAAGCGCTGAAGCCACCATATACCAAGCACTAAGTGGCAGTGCATTTTTTAAGCTTATATACATCCAGTGGGTAATCCGAAATAAAGCGAGTGAGTCTCAGGCGGTCTAAAGATAACGCCAGAGCGAAATAAAGTGGCGCGGCGGGTGTGACCGAGGTCGCTTAAAACCTATCGGTCACAATGGCGCCGACGCGAATTGCTATAAGGATCGGCGCCATTTTTTGAGTCGCCGGACATGGCGCGCATCGGCGATTTGATCGGTGATCACGACCCACCAATAGGGCCGTGGTTTGGCCATGTTTACATTTGCCTGGCCCAGATCTCTCATTAACCGGCGAACTTGCGCCATCACGGCCAGCGAGGCCAGCGTTTTGTTCTTCCAGGTGACCGGTTTCAGGCTGACCTGCACGCCAATACCTTGCTGCCAGAGGTTCGGCAGATCCGGTTGCAAGGCCAAGGCGGTGGCCATGCCTACCAGGTCGACGCCCTTTGCCAAGACTTGCTCGGCAATTTCTCGACGATGAATTCCACCGGTGGTCATCAGCGGTATTTGGGTGTGGTGTGCTAGTTGTTCGGCGAAGTCCAAAAAGTAGGCCTCGCGAGCCAAGGTGCGTTCATCGCGTGACTGCCCCTGCATGGCCGGGGCTTCGTAGCTGCCGCCCGACAACTCGATGAGCGTAATCTGCTTATCGGCCAACAGTTGCAAAACGACTTGTGCGTCATCCGGCCCGAAGCCGCCGCGTTGAAAGTCGGCCGAATTCAGTTTAACCGCGACCGCAAACCCCGGCTGAACGCGTTGGCGCACCGCATCCACCACGCTGATCAGGAGTTGGGCGCGTTTCTCAACGCTACCGCCCCACTTATCGGTGCGTTGATTGACCAGGGGCGATAAGAATTGGCTGATCAAATAGCCGTGTGCGGCGTGAATTTGAACCCCGTCGAAACCGGCCCGTTCCGCTTGAAGCGCGGTGTCGGCAAACTGCTCAATCACCCGGTTTATCTCGGCTTCGTTCATCGCACGTGCCGGTGCAAACAGCTTGGAGAAATTGCCCATATCGAGATTGATCGCCGATGGCGCTAGGCTGTGGTCGTTGAGCTTGGACGGCGCTTGGCGACCGGGGTGATTGATTTGCAGCCAAACACTCGCGCCCCCGCTTTGGGCGGCCGCCGACCATGCCGTAAAGCGCTCCAGCTGTTGACCCTTATCCAAGACCAAGTTGCCGGCGCCGGTCATATGGTTGCCATCCACCATGACGTTACCGGTTAACAGCAGCGCGCAGCCGCCCTCGCTCCAGCGTCGATAGAGCTGAATCAGGTCATCAGAGGGGGTCCGGTCGGGTCGGGCCAAGCTTTCTTCCATTGCGGCTTTAACGAGTCGGTTCTTTAGAACGGCGCCGTTGGGCAGGGTTATAGGGTTAAACAGCATAGCTTGGACTCTAGGGGGCGGTAATGGCTGGCAGGATAACCCTAATCGGGGTCTTGGGGCAGTTATTATGCGTAACGCCGGTCCCACTGGTATCCCCTTATCGGCACGGTTGGCACGAACGGCTCGCCAGTGCGGGCTGAGATTCTGGCATCGCTTAGCGCAAGCACGACCGCTGCTGAGGCCCTAGCGCTCGCCGATGGAATGACGGGCGTGCGTCTTTACATGCTAAAAAGACGAACCCGGCTGGGTCAGGAATTCCAGTTCCTCGGGCGTGGAGGCCCGACCTAAAATGAGGTTCCGATGCGGATACCTCCCAAACTGTTCTATTATGGCTCGGTGTCTGCGTGCAGAGTTCAGGCTCTCTGGAATGCCGTTTGCAATAAAGAGCGTTAAAGCAGCATCATGAACGATCAAGGATTCGCTGTGCATAAAGGGCATGATCATAAAGCTGCGCTCCATCTCCGTCAGATCATTGTGCACGCCCAGCGCGACCGCCTCTTGCGCAAGGGCCAAGGCCAACGGATCGGACCCAAACGCCTTAGGGGTATCGCGGAACATATTTCTGGAAAACTGATCGAGGACGATGATTTCAGCCAAGCGGCCTTTTGCCGAGGCGCGCCATGCGAATAACTCACACCGGATCGCCTGTTCATGTAAAGCCGAGAACCTGCGCTCGATCAGGCGGTCAAAGTCGAGATCTTTAACCCACCATTGAGCGGGTTTTATGTCGTTAAACCAAAAAAATAGCACATCATCGTATGTCATAAATAGACTCCTAGTTATAAAATAATGTCTGAATTGATATTCCTTGCTGAGCAAATTGAGGCGATCTGTAGACAATCTTGCTTTGCGAAAGCCCCAGTGCTTTGGCGCACGATGGTCCGATTTTCTTGCCCATGCCCAGTTGGCGTATTCCAGTCGGATGGCTCTCGATGAGTTTTGTGATCTGAATCACTAATAACTATGGTGCCCCTGTATCGGCTGTTCAACGCTGTTGTTTTTCAACCTTGCCAGCGTATGGTTGGCTTGTTGATTACGGCTCGTTGTTTAACCGTTTAACCGTAATCGGCTGTTAAGGAATCTGCATATTGGTCAGCCGAAATATTTATTGATAATAGCCTATTAATTGCTGAGCTTAGCCATTGATAGACTGGGCGATTGACATCGTGACCTATAACGGCATCCGCGCTGAGGTTATTCATGATTGTCCAAGACAGTGACTACCTAAAACTTGAGCTAACCAAGCTATTCGCTGAAAATGGCGAGGGGCTTGCTTTTCTGCAGCAGGTCACACTCGATGGACTCTGGTATTGGGATTTAGACCAGCCCGATAACCGCTGGATGAGCCCGAAATGCTGGGCGGCTTTGGGCTACGGTTTGGATGAAGCCGATCATCTTAGCGAGGAATGGCAAGCCCACGTCTTCCCAGAAGATCTTGAACTGTCGGCGGCCAACTTGGAACAGCATCGCGCCGACCCTCTGTGCCCCTACGATCAGGTGCTCCGTTGCAAACACCGCAACGGTTCCACGGTGTGGATCCATTCGCACGGCGTGGCGATCCGTGATGAACAGGGCCATGCCACTCGCATGCTTGGCCTGCATCATAATATCACCCATATCAAACAACTCGAGCAGCGGCATAAAAAGAACCTGCACATCATCGATGAGCTTTACGCCTCCACCAAGGTTGCGCTGGAAGAAGCCGAAGCCCTTTTTACCAGCTCACCGGATGCCAAATTGCAGGTCGACCAAGATGGCTTTATCGTGCGCGGCAATCCCGAAGCGGTGCATCTGTTTGGCTATAGCGAGGCGGAGTTGCTTGATATGAACATCGATCAATTGGTGCCTGAAGCCTATCGCGAGGCCCATGCCAAGCGGCGTAGTTCGATTCAATTGGACCCCAGGGCCCGAGCGATGACCGGCGCCAGTCGGGTGATTCAAGCCTGTACCAAAAGCCGGCAAACGATACAGATCGAGATCCGCCTTAACTCCCTGCAGACGCGCTATGGAAGCCATGTGGTGGCCACCATTCGGGACGTAACCGAATACAATCTAATGGTGACATCCTTACAACAAACCCGTGCCGAAAATAAATGCCTTACTATCGATGCGACAACGGACCCGTTGACCGGGTTGTACAATAGGCGATATTTTAAAAAACAGGCCAACAAAGAGTTTGCCAATAGCTGGCGCTACAATAATGAACTGTCTTTGATCCTGTTCGATATCGACAACTTCAAACAATTCAATGATCTCTACGGTCATGTAGTGGGCGACCAAGTGTTGCAACAGATTGGTCACAGTGCGACCGACATTATTCGTAACGGCGACACCCTAGCACGGTTCGGGGGTGAGGAATTCGTGGTGCTCCTGCCCATGACCGGGCTGCACGCCGCCCAAGCCTTGGCCGAGCGTATCCGGCAAGATATCAGCGACCTTAGGGTGGCCGTTGCCGATCGGCCGCTCTTGGGGGTGACCATCAGCGCCGGCATCTCGGCACGGCAAAGCCAAGATAAGAACGTGCAAAAGGTTATAGAGCGGGCCGATGCGGCCATGTATCAAGCCAAGGCGCTGGGCCGCAACCGCATTGTGGTCTCCGAACCCGATGCGCAGAGTAACTCCGGTTTGGGGTAGCATCTTTCTTTCTTTCTTTCTTTCTTTGTTTTTATCGACCGACCGATAATGATTTAATCTCCGATACTCATCTTCAGCAGCACTGTGCAGTATTTCAAAACGGCCTGCGCTATTCTCTCCATCCTAGATATTGTGGCATGATCGGCTATACGCTCCCGGCTTGGCCGGGGCCCCCGTTATACTCATCAGCACGTCACCCTCAGAAGGAATGCCAATGGCTTACGATCCCGAACCGATTAGCGAATATCTTAATGATCTTGGCCAAGCCATTGGTGCGCCAATAACCGATTGGCAGACCCGCGCACGGCCGGTTCGTACCTCGTTGACGGGCCAGTATTGCACACTGGTGCCATTGGAGCCGGAACGGCATGCCGAGGCGCTTTATGCGGCCTTTGCGACGGACCCCGATGGCAAAAACTGGACCTATTTGCCGGTCGGGCCCTTTGCCGACTTTGCGGATTTCAACCACTGGTTGATGAGCGCCTGCGGCACACCCGATCCGCTCTTTTACGCCATTATTGACCAGCGCACCGGCCGTGCCGTGGGTATGGCAGCCTTGATGCGTATCGACCCGACTGTGGGCGTCGTCGAAGTGGGCCACATTCATTTCTCGCCGTTGCTGCAGCGCACACCGCTGGCCACCGAGGCGATGTTCTTGCTGATGCAACGGGTTTTCGATGAACTGGGCTACCGACGTTACGAATGGAAATGTGACAACTTCAATGCACCCTCCAAACGTGCCGCCCAGCGGCTCGGATTCCAGTTTGAAGGCATATTTCGCCAGGCGATAGTATATAAAGGCCGCACCCGTGATACCGCCTGGTTTAGCGTGATCGATACCGACTGGCCGGCGTTGCAAGGCGCCTTCCAACGCTGGTTGCATGCCACTAATTTCGACGCCGATGGGCGTCAAAAACAAACCCTAGAGTCTTACCGGAAATAGGAAGCGCGCATGACAATAACAGTGACCCCGCTTAACAGTGCCGACCGCGACGAATGGCAAAGGCTCTATCATGGTTACGCCGAGTATTATCAGATGCCGATGACGGACGACATTCTGGAGACCGTCTGGCAATGGATTTTCGATCCGGCCCAGCCATTTTTCGCACTCATCGCCACGGATGAGTCGGGCCAAGGCATCGGCCTGATGCACTTCCGGGAAATGGTATCGCCCTTGCGCGGCGCCAAGGTTGGCTTTCTCGATGATCTCTTTGTCTTGCCGGCGCTACGTGGCAGTGGTGTGGTGGAACAGCTCTATGAAGGCTTAAGGGCACAGGCCAGGCAACAGGGCTGGCCCTTTATGCGCTGGATGACAGCAGAAACTAACTATAGAGGCCGAGCGGTGTACGATCGGATCGCGGAGAAAACGGCTTGGCTGACTTATCAGATGAAGGTGGATTAACTCAGCCCGCGCAAATTTGACCGGCTGGGTAACAGATGGGGTGGCAAAACCGACCTGATTGGCACAAAAATTTATCAACGGATGGCGATGGAAAAACGAGCGCCCGTTCGACCGGGCGCTCAAAGCAGCGCTAGACGATTCCGGAACCATTGCCACCACTGGACGGGCGGTTTGCGGCAATACCGGCGCGATAGTCCGCAGCCCGGTATGTGGCGATGGGATCAATGGCGCCGCCCTGGCGTAAGCGTGCCATCGCCAGTATTGGCGACACATCGACATTGAAGGCCTTTTTCAGTGTATTACTGGCCATCAGCGCATCGTTGTGTTCTTGGAAGTAATAGAGCGCGTCTCTATTGATCAGCAATGCCTTGATATAGGAGCGCTGCACTTCGGCGGCCGAGTTCATGAGGCTCTCAATCGGGTCGGTCACATTGTGTGATTGGTCCAACATATAGTTAGGGTTGAATCCCGGTTGCTGGCGCGCTTGCGCGTCGACCAATTCATTAAAGATCAAAAACTGTTGATAGGGGTGCAGTGAACCGCTGTCCAAGTCGTCATCACCATACTTGCTGTCGTTGAAATGGAAGCCGCCGAGTTTTTTAAATTGGATTAGGCGCGACACGATCATCTCAATATTGGTATTGGGCGCATGGTGCCCTAGGTCAACCAATGACTTGGCGCGGTCGCCCAATTCCATCGTTGCCAGGATGTTGGAGCCCCAATCCTGAATAACAGTGGAGTAGAAAGCCGGTTCAAACATCTTGTGTTCAATATGCATCTCCCAATCGCTGGGCAGCTCAGCGTAGATCTTATGCATGCTGTCCAGGTAGCGCTCGAAGGCGCGCTGAAAATGCTGTTGACCCGGGTGATTTGAGCCATCGCCGACCCACACCGTCAGTTTTTTGGAGCCCAGTTGCTGGCCCCATTGGATGCATTCTATATTGTGCGCAATGGCCTGGTCTCGGGCCTTGGCCGAGGTGTTGCTGAGGCTGCCAAACTTATAGGATTCAGCCTGTTTGGGCTGGTCCTGAAAAGTATTGGAGTTGATCGAATCCCAAGACAGGCCATAACTGTCGGCATGTTGTTTAAGCTCACTGAAGTCGTCTACCCTATCCCAAGGGAAATGGGGCGAGACTCTGCTGGTGCATTGGCTTAACTGGTGAATTACCGCGCAGTCTTCGATTTTTTCGAAGATATTGCGTGGTTCCGCAACGCCCGGGAAGCGGGCAAAACGGGTGCCACCGGTACCAGTGCCCCAGGAGGGCACAGCTATATTAAAGCCCTGAGCTTGTTGCGTCAGGGTTTCAATATCCACGCCATCGCGCGCCAAGGTGACACCGAGGGCGTCGTAATCTTCATTCAGGCCGAGCGTGCTCTTGGTGTTTTCGCTGGCGATCAGGCCAGGCTCAATTCTATGATTCATTGTTATTATCCTCAGCTATTTCTATAGGGCAAAGAGTGCTCAGCGAGTAAAGGAGGGCGCATGGCCCGCATCAACATTAATGATATTGCCGGTCGATTTCGACGACTGGTCGCTGACCAGAAAGAATATCGAATTGGCGATATCCACCGGAAAGACATTGCGCTTTAACAGCGAGCGCTGACGATAATGTTCCTCCAGCTCATCGGTACCCATGCTATAGGCTTCGGCCCGTTCTTGCTTCCACTTGCCAGTCCAGATTTTGGAGCCGCGCAGGACCGCATCCGGATTGACCACATTTACGCGAATCTGCAGCGGTGCACCTTCCAATGCCAGGCAGCGAGCTAAATGAATTTCCGACGCCTTCGCCGTACAATAGGCCGAGGCACTGGGTGAAGCAACTAAACCGTTTTTAGAGGCCACAAAAACCATGGCACCGCCACGGTTCTGTTGCTTCATTACTTTGAAGGCTTCGCGCGAGGTTAAGAAGTAGCCAGTCGAAAGGATACTCATATTGCGTTCCCACATCGCCAATGACGTCTCATCGACCGGAGCTGATGACGCGATACCGGCATTGGAGACCAGGATGTCGATGCCACCATATTCTCGGCAGGCTGTCTTGATTGCGGCTATCACACTCGTTTCATCGGTCACGTCGGCCAACACGGAGCGAACAGCATCCAGGCCGAACCGCTCTGCCAATTCCTGCTGCACCGTGGCCAGGCTTTCAGCATCTATATCGGTCAGGACCACCACCGCGCCTTCGTTTAGCATGCGTTCGGCTGTCGCTCGACCGATGCCGCCGGCACCGCCGGTAATAAAGGCTATCTGACCGGCCAATGACTTCGGCTTGGGCATACGCTGCAGTTTGGCCTCTTCGAGTAGCCAGTATTCGATATCAAAGGCCTCTTGCTCGGGTAAACCGACATACTTTCCGGCGGTCTGTGCGCCTTTCATAACGTTGATGGCGTTTATATAAAACTCCCCAGCGATACGCGCCGTGGCCTTGTCTTTGGCAAAGGAAATCATACCGACACCGGGGATCAAAAAAATGATCGGGTTCGCATCGCGCATTGCCGGGCTGTTGGCTCGCTTGCAACGCTGGTAATAGGCAGCGTAGTCGGCCCGGTAAGTTTTCAGTAGCTGATCTAATAATGGTGTGATGGTATCGGCATTGTCTGTTTTTGGATTAAACGGCAGCACCAGAGGCTTTATTTTTGTACGTAAAAAATGATCTGGGCAGGAGGTGCCGAGGCTTGCGAGAGTAACCAGGTCGTTAGAGTTAACAAACTCCAATGCGACTGCACCGTCGTTGAAGTCGCCCACCATCGGTTGGGCCTCGGAGATCAGACCGCGGATTACCGGCATGATCTCTGCCACAAACGCTTGACGGACTGCCGGGGCCAACGCTTGATATTTTACGCCGCTGAAGGGCGCTCGATCGGCCAGCTTGGTGCCGAGCCACTGTTGTGCCTGATTGATGCTGAGCAAGGAATTTTCATAACAGCTCTTGGCATCATCGCCCCACGTAAAGAGGCCATGGGCCTCGAGAATCACTCCTCGCTTGGTTGGGTTGTCCGCGGCGAACTGATGCAAGCTCAGACCGAGTTCAAATCCCGGGCGTTGCCAGGGTAACCAGCCAAATTCACCTTTAAAGACTATTTCGGTCAGTTCACGACTGTTATCGGCTGCAGCAATAGCGATCACTGCATCCGGATGCATATGATCGACATGGCGATAGGGCAGGTAAGCGTGCAGCGGAGTATCGATGCTGGCGGCCCGGCTATTTAGGTTGAAAGTGCAATGTGGTAGGTAACCGACCATGGCATCCTCATCGCCAACCTGCTTAAACAGATTGATTAGGGACAATAGCTTGTCCATATAAAGAGTCGAAAATCCATCCAACTGCATCGTACCGATATCGCCGCCCGAACCCTTGACCCATAAGACATCGGTCGCTAAACCGGAGAGTGGGTCAATTTCACTAAGTTTGGCGGATGTATTGCCGCCACCAAAGTTGGTAATACGCTTGTCGCTGCCCAGGAGATTGGATCGATAGAGCAGTAATGCCTCTGGTGACAGGCTCTTGGCATGGGCATCGTCCCACAGAGAGGGCAAGGTTTGATCGGTTAGAGACATTATGAACCTCGATATTCTGATCAAAGTAAGTCTTAAGCGGACTTTTTGATCGATTTGTTGATGGATGTGATTGATAATGGCGATTCAACCAAAACAAAGCAAGCATTAACAATCATAAAGTATCAAAACCTAATTACTTGAGGCCCTAAACCAATCAAATTAGAGTTTTTTCCATCACTAATGATAATTAATGCTTGATAATGATTGAACTTGCGTCTAAATTCTTGTTGGAGATGACAATGCATGAGAAAGAACGACACCGAGTAATACTCTCTAAGGTCGAGCGCCAGCCAGTGGTGACCGTGGCACACCTGGTGAAGTTGTTGGGCGCCTCAGAAGCGACCATCAGACGAGATATAGCCCAGTTGCATTTGGAGAAAAAGTTGCGCCGAATTCGCGGTGGAGCAGAAGCCATTGACCCGCAGAGTGCGGTGCAATTGGCAGGGCGGCCCTACTCATTAAATGAGCCGCTGAACGTCACGAAAAAGCGAATGATTGCCAAGGCCGCGGCGGAAATGTGTCATGACGGTGACTCGATCATTATAACGGCCGGTACCACAACCTTTAAGATGACGGAGTTTCTTAAGGAGCGCAGCTTACAAATTTTGACCAATTCATGGCCCATTGCTAATGAATTATTTGCCAGCAGTCGCAACAGCATAACCCTCCCCGGAGGCAAGCTGTATCGGGAGCAAAACATCATCCTGAGTCCATTTCGGGATGATGCAAGCCGGCATTTTTATTCGTCGATTATGTTTGTCGGCGCACAGGGTTTGGGGCCAATTGGTTTAATGGAGGCGGACCCTCAGATAGCGCAGGGGGTAGAAAAGCTTTTAGGGCAGACCGAACGGATAGTGGTTTTGGCCGACAGTTCTAAGTTCAAAAAGCGTAGCAGTTTAGTGGTCTGTGGCTTGGAGAAACTGGATACAGTAATAACCGATAGTGGAATCGATACAGCGTCCCGGACCATGTTAGAAGACGCAGGAGTGCGTCTAGTCATACCGGAAGTCAAAGATTTCGAAAGCAATCACTAACCAGTGGTGTATTAGCCGAAACGCTATGCCTCACTGACAATAAAAACAACAGAGGTATAGAAGATGTTCACGAAACTCAAAACATTGGTTGCAATTTCCGCCCTCACATTGGCGGTCACCTCCGTCCAGGCCGCCGAAACCGTTAAGATTGGTTTGGTAGTGAAGGCGTTGGGTATTGGTTTCTTCGAGGCCGCCCATGAGGGCGCTAAAGAAGCCGCAGCAGAGATGGGCGATATAGAGGTTATCTATACCGGGCCAACAACGACTACAGCAGAAGGCCAGATTGAAACCATCAACGCACTGATCGCCCAAAAGGTTGACGCGATTGCGGTCTCGGCCAATGACGGAGATGCCCTAGTGCCAATCTTGAAAAAAGCCAAAAGCCGTGGCATCAAAGTTATTTCTTGGGACAGTGGCGTTGCGGATGAGGGTCGTATACTTCACCTGAACCCGTCCAGCAATGCTCTAATTGGCGCCATGTGTGTGCAGTTAGCAGACGATGCAGTTAAGGCGACTGGCGCCCAGTCGGGTGAAGTTGCGATTTTATCCGCTACGCCGACCTCGACTAACCAGAATATCTGGATCGAAGAGATGAAGAAAACGCTCAAGGCGAAGTATCCTAACCTGACTCTGGTGGCCACCGTTTATGGCGATGACCTATCAGATAAGAGCTATCGAGAAGCAGTTGGCTTGATGAAGTCGTACCCAAATTTGAAAGCCATTATTGCACCAACAACGGTGGGCATCCTAGCCGCTGCGCAAGCGGTTGAAGATCAAAAAATGGTTGGAAAGATCTTTGTTACGGGCCTGGGCCTGCCATCTGAGTTGGCCGGTCACGTCGATCTCAACTCGATCAAAAGCTTTGCCATTTGGAACCCGATTGACCTAGGCTATTCCGCGACCATGCTGGCCTATAACCTGGTTAAGGGTAATGGAACGGCAACATCAGTCCCCATGGGCCGCATGGGCACCGCGCAGCTTGATGCAACCGGCAATGCCGCGATGTCGGATCCATTTATCTACGATGCCTCTAATGTGCACCAGTTCGCCGATATTTTCTAGACCGTTATAGCATCTGCAATGTCCACCGTACTGTGTACAGGTGGGCATTTTTTTACCGTAGAATAAAAGAATCCAGAGTTATGACTGCAACTCCTATCTTCCAATTACAGGGCATCAGTAAAACTTTTCCGGGCGTTAAAGCCTTGGATAATGTCGAACTGGCGCTCTACCCCGGTGAAGTTACCGCTCTGATGGGCGAAAACGGTGCTGGTAAATCGACCTTAGTAAAAATCATGACCGGCATTTATCAGCCGGACTCCGGTCACATCGAAATAGGCGGGCAAGCCACCACAATTGCCAATGCGCGTGAAGCCCATGCCTTAGGTATTACCGCGATACACCAGGAAACAGTATTGTTCGACGATCTGACGGTAGTTGAAAACCTCTTCGTGGGTCAGTACCTCTATAAGGGCTTCGGTATCGTACTGGATTGGCAAACCATGACTCGCCGCACCATTGAAATTTTGGAAATTCTGGGCGTGTCGCTCAATCCGCACGAGCTGCTAAGTCACCTCAGTATTGCCCAGAAACACATGGTTTCCATTGCCCGCGCGCTGGCCTTTGACGCCAAGATTGTGATCCTTGATGAGCCGACAGCGGCTTTGTCGCATCGGGAAATTGATGAATTATATGAGCTCATTGAGCGTTTAAAAGCACAGGGTAAGGCCATACTTTTTATCAGCCATAAGTTGGACGAAGTATTTCGTATTGCCGATCGCTACCATATTTTCCGCGACGGACAGCATATTAAGCAGGGTCTGATTCGCGAAATCGATCAAGCGCAAATGGTCACTAACATGGTGGGCCGCAGTGTCGATCAGGTCTACCCCAAGCAGACAGTTGCATTAGGTGAGGTGGTGTTAGAGGTTGACAAACTCAGCCTCGAGCAAGAATTTGCCGACATCAGTTTCAATGTTCGCAGAGGTGAAATTATCGGGTTCTATGGTCTCATTGGTTCAGGTCGAACCGAAGTAATGCAGGCGATATTCGGTGCATCTGGTCAGCCTAACGGGACAATAAGCGTGCTCGGCGAAACAGTAACCATTCGCACACCGGCCCAGGCCATCGACCTGGGTATTGTGTATGTCCCAGAGGAGCGGCAAGCGCAGGGTACGGTATTGGAATTTTCAATCGCTAAAAACATTTCCTTGCCTCAGTTGGGCAATGTCTCACGGTTTGGCTTTATCCAGCCGGAGAAGGAATGGATCCTGGCCGATCAGTATGCCAATCGGCTCCAGGTTAAAGCCTCAGGGTGGGACCAGGAAGTAGGCAATCTGTCCGGCGGCAATCAGCAGAAGGTGGTGATTGGCAAATGGCTCGCGCGCGCGCCAAAAATCATTATTCTGGATGAGCCGACCAAGGGCATCGACATTGGCTCGAAGGCCGCCGTGCACGAATTCATCGGTGAACTGGTCGCCCAAGGTCTGGCGGTGATCATGGTCACCTCCGAACTATCGGAACTGCTGGGGTTGGCCGACCGAATGTATGTTATGGCCGAAGGTCGTATGCAGGGCGAGTTTTCTCGTGTCGACGCCAGTGCAGAAAAAATAATAAAGACTGCCATCGGCAGCTGAGGGTAACAAGATGTTTAATTTACTGCGTGCCAAGCTCAGGGAGATTTACCTGACGGCCATTATTCTAGTGATTGCCATCGCCGTGACCTTTAAGTCCGCCGATTTTATGACCTCGGGCAATATTATCGAGATATTTAATGACACCTCTATTTTGGCTATGCTCGCGCTCGGTCAAATGTTGGTGATCATTACCCGCGGTATCGATCTGTCAGTGGCGTCCAATCTGGCCTTAACCGGCATGATAGTGGCACTGATGAACACCCAATTCCCGGAATTGTCGATGGTCTATTTTATTGTCTTGGCCATCGTCGTCGGCATGGCCCTCGGCGCGATCAACGGTCTATTGATTTGGAAGCTTAGCCTGCCATCGATCGTGGTGACCTTAGGCACCATGGCGATTTTCCGCGGTGTTATTTTCATTATTAGTAATGGCACTTGGGTTAACAGTCATGAACTGAGTGAAGCCTTTATTAGCCTGCCGCGGACGGTTATTTTGGGTTTTCCCGTGCTCAATTACTTTGGTCTGGCCACACTGGCCGCCGTTATTCTGTTTGTCACCTACATCAAATCGGGTCGGGAGATCTACGCCTGTGGTTCTAACCCTGCGGCGGCGGTCTATACCGGAATCGACGTCGGCAAAATACAGTGCCTAACCTTTGTTATTTCCGGCGCCATCGCCGGCCTGTGTGGCTATCTCTGGGTGGCTCGATACGCCGTCGCCTACGTCGATATTGCCAATGGCTTCGAACTGCAGGTTGTCGCCGCTTGTGTTATCGGTGGTGTTAGTATTGCTGGCGGGCGTGGGTCGATCATCGGCTGTATGTTGGGCTGTCTGTTCTTGGGCGTGATCAAAAACGCGCTGCCGGTCATTGGTATTTCACCGTTTTGGCAAATGGCTATCTCCGGATTTGTGATTATTGCCGCCGTGGTGTTGAATTCGAAGTCGGCGGGCAAGAAGAAGAAAATTATCTTAAAGCCCCAGTCAGCCGCCTTGGCGAGCTAACTGAACTGAGTAGAACTTATGTTAAATCAATTAAAAAATAAATCGGGTCTGTTCAAAGATAAGTCATGGGAAATTGCGCTATTGGGCGTCGCCGTGCTGGTGTTCATCTTTAACAGCCTGGCATCGCCTTATTTTTTGGACCTGTGGAATCTGTCCGATGCGACCTTTAATTTCACTGAAAAAGCGATAATCGCCTTACCGATGGCGCTGTTGATTATTGGTCGTGATATCGACTTGTCGGTGGCGTCGATTATCGCCATCTGTTCGGTGGCGATGGGTCTGGTGGCCCAGGCCGGTGGCGGCATTACGCTGATTGTGCTGACGGGTATGTCGGTCGGTATGCTAGCCGGCGCGATCAATGGTTTCTTGGTGACCTATTACGCGATCCCCTCTATTGTCGTGACCATTGGCACCATGAGCCTGTTCCGCGGTTTGAGTTATATTATTTTGGGTGACGGGGTGCTCAAGGACTATCCGGATGGCTTCAGTTTTTTCGGTCAAGGCTATGTTGTTGGGGCGTTATCGTTTGAATTGGTGTTCTTTCTGGTTGTCGCGCTACTGTTCTATCTATTGTTACACCGAACCGTCTTTGGCCGGGTGGTCTTTGCGATCGGTAACAACCCGACAGCTGCTTTCTACTCTGGCGTGGCCGTTAACCGTTATCGCTTCTTGCTCTTTGTGCTGGTGGGCCTGGCCTCCGGCATCGCGTCGGTGATGCTGACCTCGCGTCTGGGCAGCACTCGTCCAACCATTGCCTTGGGTTGGGAGCTCAGTATCATCACCATGGTGGTCTTGGGTGGGGTAAATATTCTCGGTGGCTCCGGGTCCATTCTCGGCGTTGTTATTGCTGTATTTTTGATGGGACTGGTAACCTTCGGTCTGGGCCTGCTCAACGTACCCGGAATCGTGATGTCGGTGGTGATCGGGATGATGCTGATTGGAGTGATCAGCATCCCGGTTTTATTGAAGAAATATCATGCTCGTGTCGGGGCAACGTGATGGTGACCAGCTGCTTTAAAATGTTTCTCAATCCAGGCCAACTCGATGAATATACCCGTCGGCATGACGCCCTGTGGCCAGAGTTATCGGCCTTATTGAAGGGGCAGGGCATTGTTGACTATCGAATCTATTTCGATGCGGACACCGATCAGTTGATTGCATTGCTGAGCCACGACGGGCGACTGTCCGATGCCGACCTGAAGGCGGCTCCTATTATGCAACACTGGTGGAAGTATATGGCCGAACTGATGCAGACCCACGCCAATAACGAACCCATTAGCGTGCCCCTCACATGTGTGTTTACCTTGGACTGAGCGATGCTAAGCGTTGATGCGATTCTGGATATTGGTAAAACCAATATCAAGCTGAGTCTATTTCCAACCGACACCGAGACATCGGTCGAGGTCCGTAAGCTGGTAAATCGGTCAATGCAGTGTAACGCCTATTTGGCCTTTGATACCGACCGCATCTGGTCGTGGTTTATCGCCAGTTTGACACAGCTCAGCGCTGACTATGACATCGACCGGCTTACTGTTTGCACCCACGGCGCAGCGGCCGCGTTGGTCGATGATCAGGGTTTGGTGTTCGCTATTGCCGACTATGAAGACCGGCGTTTCGAGAGTTTGGGCAAGGCCTACCCACGCCCGGTCTTTGCCGAAACTTACAGCCCGGCGCTGCCCGCTGGCTTGAACTTAGGCCGGTCGGTCCATTGGCTGGCGCAGCTCGATCCGGACCGTTTCGCACGTGTGCAGTCGATTCTAATGTATCCACAATACTGGATTTGGCGCTTAACGGGTGTGGCCTGTTCTGAAGTAACGTCTCTGGGCTGTCATACCGACTTCTGGAATCCGCTGTTA
>Ga0115562_1001273_pt1 | contig 18609 bp, 19 predicted proteins | sample COGITO_mtgs_1105_6_FD_87200 | JGI IMG/M metagenome (GOLD analysis project Ga0115562, IMG submission 87200) | Pelagic marine microbial communities from North Sea - COGITO_mtgs_110516 | ecosystem: Environmental > Aquatic > Marine > Epipelagic | place: Germany:Helgoland, sampling site Kabeltonne...
AAATCAGTCGACCCTGAACAGCATTTCACCCAACCACCGCCCCGTTATACCGAGGCGACGCTGGTCAAGCGCATGGAAGAGTTGGGCATCGGTCGCCCGTCCACCTATGCATCGATCGTGACCACGATTCAGGATCGTGGCTATGTCGAGAAAGACAAGAACCGCCTGATCCCGCAGGATAAGGGGCGGCTGGTCACAGCTTTCCTCACCAACTATTTCCGCAAATACATTGGCTATGATTTCACCGCTGATCTTGAGAACCAGCTGGATGAGGTTAGTGCCGGAGATGCTGACTATAAAAAGGTCCTGGCCCGTTTTTGGCACGATTTCTCTGCGGCGATTGCCGAAACGGCTGACCTGCGTATCACCGAGGTATTGGAGAAGATTAATGAGGTGCTCGAACCGCATCTCTTCCCGCCGACCGAAGATGGCGGCGATCCGCGTCTTTGCCCCAACTGCGGCGCTGGACGGTTGTCGATGCGCACGGCCCGTTCTGGCGGCGCATTCATAGGTTGCTCGAATTACCCAGAATGCCGCTATACCCGCGCATTCGGTCCACCCAACCCAGAAGCCGAACTTTCAGCGATCCCACCAGAGGGCAAGTTGCTGGGCACGGATGAAGGCGACGAGATTCGGATTTTCAAAGGGCGCTTTGGCCCCTACGCCCAGCGCGGCGAAGTGACCGAGGAAAACAAGAAACCACCACGCCAAGGTGTTCCAGAAGGCTGGGAACCTGAAGAGGTGACGCTTGATCAGGCTTTGATGCTGCTGTCCCTGCCCCGCTCCTTGGGCCCGCACCCCGAAGATGGTGTTATGGTTTGGGCGAACCTTGGGCGCTATGGTCCTTATCTAAAACACGCAGAAAGCACGTCGCATCGCGGCGGGACGAATGCTAACCTTGAGAGCATCGATGAGGTTTGGACGGTCGGCATGAACCGTGCAGTCCAATTGCTTGCCGAAAAAGTGGCTTCGCGCGGCCAACGTGGCAAAGCTGCTTTGCCAGTGCGCGAATTGGGTGAACACCCAGAAGCGGGCGGTCCGGTCAATATTTTCGACGGCAAATACGGTCCTTATGTGAAATGGGAAAAGATCAACGCGACGATCCCTGACACCATTGAACCTTCAGAGCTGACAATGGCGCAGGCCGTACATTTGATTGATGAACGCGCTGAAAAGGCCGGCAAGAAGAAACCTGCCCGCAAGAAAGCGCCAGCAAAGAAGAAAACGACTGCCGCCAAGAAAAAGCCAGCGGTAAAAAAGGCGAGCTAATCGCCTTTCTGCATCGCGGCATTTTATTGACTCTCTTCGGCATGGGCGGCACAACATGTCCAAACCACGCCGGAGAGTTCGCCAATGAAAAAGATTTATCCAAACGCGGCCGCCGCCCTAGACGGGCTGTTGCATGATGGCATGTTTATCGCCGCTGGTGGTTTTGGCCTTTGCGGCATTCCGGAATTGCTTTTGGACGCCATCAAGGACGCTGGCACCAAGGATCTGACCTTTGCGTCAAACAACGCGGGCGTTGATGATTTTGGCATCGGCATCTTGTTGCAGACCCGTCAGGTTAAAAAGATGATCAGTTCTTACGTGGGTGAGAATGCAGAATTCATGCGTCAGTATCTGTCGGGCGAGTTGGAGCTGGAATTCAACCCCCAAGGCACATTGGCCGAGCGTATGCGTGCCGGTGGCTGCGGTATCCCCGGCTTTTATACCAAGACAGGTGTAGGCACCGTGATTGCCGATGGCAAAGAGCATAAAGACTTCAACGGCGAGACCTATATCTTAGAAGAAGGCATTGTTGCCGATCTGGCCATTGTGAAGGCTTGGAAAGCCGATGCGACCGGTAACCTTGTCTTCCGCAAGACCGCCCGCAATTTCAATCCGCCTGCCGCCATGTGCGGCAAGACCTGTGTGGTTGAAGTTGAAGAGATCGTGCCGACAGGCTCGCTTGATCCTGACAGCATTCATTTGCCGGGCATTTACGTGCACCGTTTGATCCAAGGCGATCACGAAAAGCGGATCGAACAGCGCACGACCCGTCCGGCCGCGTAAGGAGACAACAATGTCAGATGTTTTGCCCAATGCCGAGAAAGACACCATCCGCGATTTCCACCATTGGATCGTTGTGGCCCGCCGTATCGTGCACGACAGCTTTACAGGTGACGAAAAAGAATTGCAGCGCCTGACCATCCAGACCGCAGAAGGACTGATGATGGATCACCGTCTTGCCGCGATCGAAGGCCACATGGCCGAGATCAAAACAGCCCTGAACGACAAAGAGTAGGATCAGCTTATGCCTTGGGACCGCAATCAAATGGCCGCCCGTGCCGCGCAAGAGCTGCAAGACGGATGGTATGTGAACCTTGGGATCGGTATTCCGACCTTGGTGTCAAACTACATTCCTGAAGGGATTGAGGTCACGTTGCAATCCGAAAACGGGATGCTGGGCATGGGCCCCTTCCCGATCGAGGGTGACGAAGATGCCGACCTCATCAATGCAGGCAAGCAAACAATTACCGAACTGCCGCAGACCGCATATTTCGACAGTGCGCAGTCTTTCGGGATGATCCGTGGTGGCAAGATTGCAATGGCGATCCTTGGTGCGATGGAAGTGGCCGAAAACGGCGATCTGGCGAACTGGATGATTCCGGGCAAGCTTGTGAAGGGCATGGGCGGCGCAATGGATCTGGTCGCCGGTGTTGGTCGCGTGGTCGTCGTTATGGATCACACGAACAAACACGGTGTCAGCAAAGTGCTGAAGGAATGCACACTACCTCTGACCGGCAAGGGTGTCGTTGATCGCATCATCACCAACCTTGGTGTGTTGGATGTCGTCGAAGGCGGTCTAAAGATCGTCGAGATCGCCGAAGGTGTCACTGAAGACGAGCTGCGCGCTGCAACGGACGCCGCGATTGTCTGATCTGTCCGTCATGTACGAAGAAAGCGGCTCTAAGGGGCGCTATTATATAGTGCATGTGTCCGGCGAGAGCGAACTGACCTACTCGGTGATGTCATCAAAGCTTGTTATTGCGGATCACACACAAGTGGCCAGCGGACATGAAGGCGAAGGCATCGGATTGATGATGCTGCGCGAAATGATTGCTGACGCGCGCAGCAAAGGTTTCCAAATTGTCCCGCTATGTCCATTCGTGAACGCCCAGCGAAGAAAGCATCCTGAATGGGCGGATGCCTTCTCGGTTTAGATTCCGTTCACGTTAAAGACGCAGGCATCAGTGATCAGCTCTGGCGGTGTCTGGCATAGCCCTTTGGCGACCTGCCAAGCTGCCAGAACCTTGGGTACATAGGCACGTGTCTCTGCAAAGGGAGGAACGCCTTCGTAGCGCCGGACATTCCCTTCACCAGCATTGTAACCCGCCAAAGCTAGCACTGCGTCGTTGTCGAAATGACCCAAGAGCCATTCAAGATACGCAACGCCCCCTTTGATATTCTGCGCTGGGTCCGTACTATCGGTGACACCAAAGCGCGAGGCTGTGTCTGGCATAAGCTGCATCAAGCCGGTCGCTCCGGCAGAACTAACCGCATCTATGCGCCCAGCACTTTCAACAGAGATGACTGCAAGCACCAAGGCCGGCGACACAGACGTCCCTACCGTTTCCAATAGAATACTGCGCCCATGCGCTGATGCGATGTTTTGCAAAGACTGCAATCTTGGCGTTGGGACGCCTTTGCCTTCCGGAGGACGGTTGAGTTGAGCAATCGCCATTTGAAACCGGACCGGGCCTTGTTCATCCAGCGCGGCAGGAACGGTCGTCCAGAACCATTCGAGACCAGAAGGTTGCGGCAGCGCTATTGCACCACCCGCGGCGGCAGGCTCGGGCTCTACAGGCGGGTCGATATAGACTGGGTCAAGCCGCGGCGCAGTTGGATCAATCTGCACGGTGATGCGACCGATGTTTTCACCCGTCGGAACCGGAACCCGCTTGAATGTAAAGTCGGGTTGAAGGCGCTCGATCTCTGCCATTGCTGGCGTGGCTGCAAGAAGTGCACTCAAAATCATTGCACCTGTTATCTTACGATTCATTTTCGGGCCTGCCTGTTTATTTTTGTTCATCTAAACATGGCAGAAACCGGCCAAAAATCCAATTTTTTAGGAACAATCGCCGCGATTCTCCGTAATTTGAGAGCATTCAGGCAACGGTCCCCCACGAACATTAACAAAAGATGAATATTTCTTTCATTTAAAAACAGTAACTTAGGTCTATTTTTCGCCATGTATGGATTTTGTGCGAAAAAATAACTTGGCTGCCAAACTCCCGCCCTATTCAAATGGCTATATGTCTGCATCCAAGACGGTGTTCGCGTTAGCGTAACAAGTAAACTGATGCCGGCGCGGAACGAAACATAACTGCAAATACCCTGAGGAGGGAATGAAATGCTTAAATTTATCGAAAACTTCCGTAATGACGAAGACGGTGCTGTAACAGTTGACTTCGTAGTTCTGACAGCTGCGATCGTTGTTCTTGGTCTTGCTGTTGGCGGCGCGATCAGCTCCGGTGCTCGTGACCTTGCTAACGACATCGAGACAGAACTGAAAGCTCAGCCTGTAAACGGTGGTGGCTAAGACGTCTACGTCTTTTAAGAATTGTCTGATCGCGCCAGGTCTAGCGGCGCGATCAGACCACCAGTATTTTCCAAAGCGCATGTCTAATCATGTGTTTCCCATGATTGCTGAAAGATGTCGTGGATTAAGTGATTAACATTATTTTGCACGAACCAAAATAATGTCCCAACGAAACCGGAGGGCCAGAGCAATCATGAGTACATTACGTAATTTCCTAAATGACGAAGATGGCGCAGTCACAGTCGATTTTGTTGTGTTGACCGCGGCAATCTGCTTGCTCGGGTTTGTCGTTATATTCCTGTTCAGTGACGGCGCTACGGATCTTGCGAACAGAATTCAGGCTTTCTTGGAAAATGTCGAAGTGTAAATCACACAGGTGATCAGCCCCTAAGATGGCGATCCCACAGGCGCCGCACCTTTTCCGAAACCACCCCACCTCACTATGAACACATTTATGGTTTCCTTTGTCGCGGCAGTGGCAAACGGATTGCACGAGACTTGTTCTGCATATAGATCATGTAGAACACAGTGGTGGCGCAAGCCGTTTTCAGGTTGACTGGCACAAACTATTAAGAGTTTTGGCCCATCAAGCTGGATAGCCAGTCACCCTGAATTGGGGCTCGAGATAAGAGGTTAAAGAATGCGCGCATTGTTTGGTTTGGTACTTTTGGTTGGCATGGGCCTAGCAGGCTTTGCCGTCTACATGGTGAACCAGTATATGGATACGCAAGCGAGTGCCCTTGAGCGGGAACGCCAGCGTTCGGCCAATATCGTCCAAACGGTCGAGATCTATTCGCCGGCCCGTGACCTGACATATGGCGACCTTCTTACAATCGATGATGTTCAGGTGATGAGATATGCGCAGGATTTCTTGCCACAGGGTGTCTTTGCGACTGAAGAAGAACTGTTCCCCAAGGGTTTGAATACGCCGCGCGTGGTGCGGATACCGATGCAGGTCAACGAACCAATCCTAACATCAAAAGTCACCGAAGCAGGCGCGCCTCAGGGCATTACCGCTTTGCTAGACCCTGGCATGCGTGCGTTTCCTTTACCCAACGGCATGACCCAGGCCTTTGCAGGCGAAATACGCACGTCTGACCTGATTGACCTCTACTGGGTCGGCCGTGTCGATGGCGGAAGAGAGATTTCGCGTTTGGTAAAAAGCCGCATGGAAATCATCTCTATGGACGAGCCGGACGCCAGTGGCCGTGGCGTAGTTATTCAAGTGTCGCAAGAAGACTTTGCTGACTTGCAGGTGCTCACGGCAGCGGGACGGTTGTCACTCACACCAGTTGGTCGGTCTGACCTTGAGGCGGGCGACACAACGATTGAAACCAACATTCGTGACGTTCTTGGCATCGTGGATACCGTGATTGAAGCCGCACCCGAGGTTGTTGAAGCAGAGCGCTGCTTTGTGACTCAGCGCAGCGGGACAGAACGCATTCAAGTGGAAGTTGAGTGCAATAACTAAGCGCGGACTTTCCGCAAAACAAAGCAAACCACCGCAACAATTTGGCGTTCGTTGCGGTGTCATTACAGAGCCAAAGCACCGAGTGTTGCGATTTGTCCACATTCGCTATGCCCTCCAAAGCCTTGATTATTGCAATAAAACTGGTTCTGCCGCATGGTCAACAAATCATGGGCGGGAAGACCCGTTAAACGAAGCGTGATCGGAGAGGCAGGTCACTATGAAATATGACAGATTCTTAAAGGCAGCTATTGCTGGCTTGGCGTTGTCGCTATCAACGGCAGCACCAACTTTTGCACCGGCCGAAACGCTGCGCGTTCTGCGCGGCGCTGCGTCAAGTGCACTAAGCGTCCCTATGAGCAGGGCCGTTGTGGTGGAGAGCGATGTGCCCTTCACCGAACTATCTATTGCGAACCCCGGTATCGCCGACATTTCGTCGTTGTCGGACCGGACAATCTACGTCTTGGGCAAAGAACCTGGTCGCACGACACTTACCCTTCTGGGTGAGAACGGTCGTCTGATCACCAACGTCGAAGTGCACGTCTCACCAGACTTGGCAGAATTTAAAGAGCGTCTGACGCAAATTCTACCTGGTGAGAACATCGAAGTTCGCACAGCAAACAGCGGTATCGTTCTTTCTGGTACTGTTAGCTCTATTGCGCGGCTGGACCGGGCACTGGATCTGGCTGAGCGTTATGCGCCAGAGCGTGTTTCGAACCTTATGACTGTCGGCGGCACACAGCAAGTTATGTTGAAGGTTCGTTTTGCAGAAATGCAGCGTTCTGTCAGCAAGGCATTGTCCAGTTCTTTGGCGCTAAACGGCTCGGCACTTGGTGGTGGTGATGGCTTTAACTTTACAGGTGGTACGAACCGCACTGTTGGGCAAGGTGGTATCGCTGGCGCATTGGCTGGAGCAGTTCCGGCTGTAAACTCAAACAACGGCGCTTTCCTTTTCGGATTTGGCGCTGGCGGTCTTGAAGTGGGCATCTTGCTTGAAGCCTTGGAAACAAGGGGTGTTGTGCGTTCGTTGGCAGAACCAACGCTGACAGCATTGAGCGGACAAACAGCCTCGTTCCTTGCAGGTGGCGAGTATCCTGTGCCTACAGCAAACGACGGGGGGACGATCTCTGTTGAATTTAAACCCTTTGGTGTTGAGCTGAGCTTTGTTCCACGCGTTATTGATGGCGACATTATCAACTTGGAGCTCAAAGCAGCGGTTTCTGCAATTGATCCATCCAATAGCTTCCAGGCTAACGGTTTTGCTGTCGCTGCTTTCACGCGTCGTGAAACAGCAACGACCGTTGAAATGCGCGATGGCGAAAGCTTTGCAATCGCTGGCTTGTTGTCAGACGACTTTTCAAACCTGAAGGGTCAGCTGCCATGGATTGGTGATGTCCCAGTTTTGGGTGCTTTGTTCCGAAGCGCAGAATATGCGCGTCGCCAAACAGAGCTGGTTATCATTGTGACGCCTCATCTTGTATCGCCCACGCGCGGAGAGGCGTTGGCATTGCCAACTGACCGTGTCCGTGCACCGACTGAGCAAGGCATGTTCTTGTTCGGCCAGATGACCCGTGAAGGGAATGCATCTGGAGGTGCTGCCGGCGAAGTGGCTCGTCAGGACTTTAGTGGGTCCTACGGCTATGTCCTTGACGAATGATTGGAGCTTAAGTCAATGAAATATATTATGACAGCGGCACTGGCGGCCGCAACACTGAGCGCCTGTTCAGCTGGAGACCAAGAAATTGCTCTGACGTCATTCTTCTCAGAAGCCGGTTCACAGCTTGATACCGGTAACTTTGGCGAAGCAACGATGAACAACCGGCTGGTTCAGACGGGTGCACAGGATTATACCATCAATCTTGCACGCCGGTTTGCATCTGAAGTGAACTCGACAGTTAACTTCGAGTTCAACTCAACGGTGCTCGACGCAGATGCGCGTACCACATTGATGAAGCAGGCGGATTGGATCCGTCAGTTCCCGGAAGTGCGGTTCAAGGTCTATGGTCACACCGATCTGGTTGGTAGCCAAGTCTATAACAGAACACTTGGATTGCGTCGTGCGCAAGCAGTCGTTGCATTCCTGTCAACTCAGGGCATTAGCCGCAGTCGCCTGGAAGCAGTGTCGTCTTTCGGCGAAACGCAGCCACTGGTCGTCACTGAAGGTCGCGAACGCCGCAATCGTCGGACAGTGACAGAGGTCACTGGCTTTGTTGAGAACGATCCGATGTTGTTGAATGGCAAGTATGCAGCGGTGATCTTCCGCGAGTACGTTGAAAGTGCAAAGCCGGCAACTAACTTCAATGCCGGTGGAATCGCCGCCGAGTAAGTTACAAGCGCTTTGTTGGTGCCGGAATCATATTTCGGCACCAACACACTAAGAAATTTAAAGAGTTCATTGCCTTTTACTGCACAATAGCTCTTTTTTGGTCCTATTATGGACAAAATTCCAGCTAATATTCAACATGATGAGTGTCATGCCGCTAGTAGGCGGACGTTCTTGTTTGTTAAGCTAGGCTAGCCGCTTCGGGTAGCTTATATTAGTGTTGGTAAAGTGATGGGGACATCTCACAAATGAATACAAGTCCGGTCGTTCAAAACGATCCTTCTCAGATTGTAGCCTGCACTATCAGCAGGGATGTTCAAAACTTCGATCTACTGATCGAAGACATGGAAGCCGCATTGGGCGACGCGTGGGGCGATCTGAGCTTTGAGGACGCTGCAGCCTTTTTGTCGCAGCCGGACGCAAAGAGTTTGCAATTTGTGACGATCGCGATGGATGTTGAAGATGAGGACAATCTTCCGGCCATCACAGAAGTAATCACCACAGCAAAGGCTGCCGGCATCAAGGTTATCTTGATTGCAGAAGATGTCAGCCCAACGGCGCTACACCAGCTTTTGCGTGAAGGTGGTGACGAATTTGTCCCCTACCCTCTTCCCGAAAATGAACTTGCGCGCGCGATTGAACGCGTTCTGACGCAAAAGGAAGCGCCCGAAGCCTCCACGGGGAACAAGACGTTCAAAGCAACTGGCGATCGCTCAGGAGTTGTTATTCCGATCCACGGAATCGCCGGTGGCACCGGTGCCACAATGATGGCCGTCAATATGGCCTGGGAATTGGCAAATATTGAAAAAGAAGCCCCACCAAAGGTTTGTCTTCTGGATCTAGACTTTCAATTTGGAACAGCTTCAACCTATCTGGATCTGCCGCGCCGCGAAGCGGTTCTTGAGATGCTCACCGACACCGAGTCGATGGATCAAGAATCGTTCTTGCAGGCCCTTCTCACCTATGGTGACAAATTGCATGTGCTGACTGCTCCTACCGATATGATCCCGCTGGACATGATCACACCGGAAGACATCACGCGTGTTATTGAAATGGCGCGTAGCAATTTTGACTATGTGATCATCGACATGCCATCGACCATGATCGAGTGGTCACAGACCGTGCTCGAACTTGCGCATGTTTACTTTGCGATGATTGAGCTCGACATGCGCTCGGCGCAAAACACATTGCGGCTAAAGCGTGCGTTGCAATCAGAAGATCTACCTTTCGAAAAAATCCGTTTCGTGATGAATCGCGCACCCGGTTTCACCGATTTGAATGGCAAAGCCCGTGTCAAACGCCTTTCGGAAAACCTTGGTATCTCTGTCGAGATTCTCCTGCCTGATGGCGGCAAGCCGGTCATGCAAGCGGCTGACCACGGCGCGCCAATGTCCGAGACCATTCCAAAAAACGCACTTCGCAAAGAAATATTGAAGCTTGCGAAGTCTATCCATGATATTAATAAATCTGATGCAGCCGAAGCGAACGCTTAAGAGGTAACGCAATGTTTTCTAAATACAAAAAACCGACTCTTCCTAAGGACGCCGCCGCTAAGGCATCTGCCGCATCGTCGAAAATTGATGTAGCGGCGGTTGTTGCGGCCAAGCCCGATGAAACACGCCAGCCGCTTACCAAAGCGGCACCCGCCCGCCGTGCTGCTGAAGCTGGTCCAATGGACAAAGAGAAGCGCCGCAAGGAACGTCTGGGCGAGATCAAGCTGGAGCTGCACAAGGCTCTCTTGGACAACCTGAACCTTGCCGCTCTCGAAAGCGCATCAGAGCAGGAATTGCGTTCTGAAATTAATGCTATCGCGAATGAGACCCTGGAAGATATGGGCATCGTTCTGAACCGTGATGAGCGGCAGTCTCTCAGCCAGGACTTGTTCTTTGAGGTGACTGGTCTTGGCCCGCTTGAAACCCTGCTAAAAGACGACACCGTCAACGATATTCTCGTTAACGGCCCACAGCAGATTTTCGTGGAACGGGATGGTAAGCTTGAACTGACGGATATTACCTTCAAGGACGAGCGTCACTTACTGCGGATCATCGACAAGATTGTATCCGCTGTTGGCCGTCGTGTTGATGAATCCAACCCCTATGTTGACGCCCGTTTAGCCGATGGCTCGCGTTTCAACGCGATGGTCCCGCCTATTGCCGTTGATGGATCGCTGGTTTCCATTCGTAAGTTTAAGAAAGACAAGCTTGGGATCGAAGAACTCGTCAAATTCGGTGCGTTCACCGAAGAAATGGCTGCATATCTACAGGCAGCCGTCTCAACCCGTCTTAACATCATTGTGTCAGGCGGTACGGGTTCCGGTAAGACGACAACACTCAATGCGCTGTCCGGCTTTATCGACGATGATGAACGTATCTTGACGATCGAGGATACGGCGGAACTTCAGTTGCAACAAACACACGTGGGCCGGATGGAAAGCCGTCCGCCAAACGTCGAAGGCAAAGGTGGCGTTTCGCAGCGCGACTGCCTGAAGAACGCCCTTCGTATGCGTCCCGACCGCATCATCGTGGGTGAGACCCGTGGCGAAGAGGTTATCGACATGTTGCAGGCCATGAACACAGGCCACGATGGGTCAATGACCACAATTCACGCCAACAGCGCCCGTGATGGTGTTTCGCGTTTGGAAAACATGATCGCGATGGCCGGTATTGAAATGCCGATCAAAGCGATGAGGAGCCAGATTTCGTCGGCTGTGAACCTGATTGTGCAGGCGTCACGCTTACAGGATGGTTCGCGTCGCATGACCTCGATCACGGAAATCACCGGTATGGAAGGCGACGTCATTTCAATGCAGGAAATCTTCCGCTACCAGCGTGTGGGTCTGACGCCGGACAACAAAATTATCGGTCACTTCACAGCAACAGGCGTGCGGAGCCACTTCTCTGAGCGCTTTAAGCTTTGGGGATACGACCTTCCACCTGCTATTTTTGAACCGATGGTCGCGGAGTAACGCGCATGATTTCAGCTGAACCAGTCATCTACATCCTGATTTTTATCGCAGTTCTGGCGCTTGTTCAGGGTGCGTATCTAGTCATCTTTGGCAAGTCGATCAGCATGGACGGCAAAGTAAACCGCCGCCTTGATATGCTTGATAAAGGCGGCAGCCGTGAACAGGTATTGGATCAACTCCGCAAGGAGATGACCCAACACATGAAGTCGCAGAGTATTCCTGTGTATTCGATGTTGGCTGACCGAGCGCAGAAAGCGAATATCGCATTTACCCCATCTCAACTGATCATAATGATGGGTGTGCTTAGCGTCGTGTCCTTTGGATTGCTGACAGTATTGACAGAAGTCGCGGCCTCTATCCGTATCTTAGTCGCTGTATTGATGGGCGTCGGCGGCGTATTCGTTTGGGTAAATAGCAAGGCTAACAAACGGATGAGTATGCTGGCAGAGCAATTGCCGGAAGCTGTGGAACTCATGGTACGTTCATTGCGTGTTGGTCACCCCTTCTCCTCTGCTGTGAGCATTGTTGCACGCGAGATACCTGATCCGCTTGGCACTGAAATGGGTATGATCTCGGACGAGGCAGCATATGGCCGCGACATGGGCGAGACGCTCAAATCAATGGCAGAACGTTTGGACAACCAGGACTTGCGGTTCCTTGCTGTTGCGGTGACGATCCAGCAAACATCAGGTGGTAACCTGGCAGAAATTTTGGATGGCCTCGCAAAAGTGATCCGGGCGCGCTTTCGTCTGTTCCGCCGTGTTGCAGCCATTACTGCTGAAGCAAAATGGTCCGGCAACCTGCTGTCTGCGTTCCCGATCCTTGCTCTGCTCGGCATCAATATGGTGAAGCCGGACTACTATGACGAAGTCATGAAAAGCCCGCTCTTCATTCCGGCGGTTTTGATTGTGGTAGCTTTTCTTGTGGTGAACATCATTGTGATGCGCTCACTCGTGAACATTAAAGTGTAAGAGGTCACGATGGAAGAAATTCAAACAATGATTACAGACCTCTTGGGGCCCTTTGGCCCTTTGATGGTTGTTGGCCTGCTTGGGGTGTTCTTGATCCTGATTACGCTTCCAGTCCTTCTCAAGAAGGAGGTCGACCCGCTTGACAAGATCAAGACGGCTACTCGCGATCCTGCGCTGGACAAAAAGAAGGACCGGCTGCGTTCTTCTTCGAATAAGGATAAGCTTGAGAAGTATTCGAACTTCCTCGAGCCTCAGAATGCCGAAGAATATTCTGCTATTAAACTCAAACTGATGCAGGCCGGTTATCGCAGCAGTAACTCTGTGCGCATTTACAACTTCTTGCAGTTTGCACTGGGGATTTTTGGCCTGTTGTGTGGTGGTGTGTATACGCTCATTCAAATGGCGCAAATCGAACCTACCACATCGCAGCTTGTTATGTGGATCATGATTCCGGGCGGCGCTGGCTATGTCTTGCCGAAGTACTGGGTCACACGTCGTCAACAAGGGCGCCAAGAAGCCATTATGAACGGTTTTCCAGACTGTCTTGATATGATGCTTGTCTGCGTCGAAGCTGGGCAGTCGCTTGATCAATCCATTATCCGAGTTGCCCGTGAACTAAAGGCAGGCTTCCCTGATCTGGCAGATGAGTTCGAAATCGTCAGCCAAGAATCCAAAGCCGGCAAAGACAAAAACTCCGTTTTGAAGGATATGGCAGAGCGTTGCGGCGTCCCAGATATTTCCAGCTTTGTGACAGTTCTTGTTCAGTCAGCTCAATTTGGTACGTCGATTTCCGACGCGCTGCGGGTCTACTCTGCAGAGATGCGTGACAAACGGGTCATGCGCGCTGAAGAAGCTGCAAACAAGCTTCCTACAAAGATGACACTTGCGACCATGATGTTGACGGTTCCACCGCTCATGGCAATGCTGATTGGTCCGTCGATCTATGCGATCGCGGTCAACCTTGGGGGCTAAACACGCATGAATGTCAGGCCGGCATTCATTGGCCTTATATTGGTTGTTTTGGCCGCCTGTACCTCAGGCGGCCTCAATCGTTCGACGGATGGCGTTTTTGCACCCGGCGTTGCCAGCGGGAATGGGGTGGACGGCCTGCTGGTCGGACACCGTCTTATGGGTGCAGGCGAGTTTGAACTTGCACTGAAGGCCTACAATCGTGCGGCATCACAACAAGGGCTGAACGTCGATACGATGTCGGCTATTGGATCCGCAAACCTGAACCTTGGACGCTTGGGGCAAGCAGAACGCTGGTTGCGCCGCGCCGTTGAAGAAGACCCCTCGTTCCCGCCAGCGTGGAACAATCTGGGCGTCGTCTTGATGGAAAAGGGTGAAATAGGCGAAGCAAGTGAGGTTTTTCGGCGCGCTTTTGCCGCAGATAGCGGAAATTCCGATGAAATTCGCGACAATCTGCGCTTAGCACTCGCAAAATTGGAAAATCCAAGCAATACTGACGATCAAGAAAATCAGAACTTTAATCTGATCCGGCGCGGTGCAGGTGACTTCGTATTGATGTCGGACTTATAGGCAAAAGCAGCAAAAGGACGCAGAAACATGCGCCACCCAATTTTATTGACGCTTTGCGCGGCAGCCATAGGCCTGTCTGCGTGCGAGCAATCTGGCGAAGCAGAAGTCGAACGCGCGCTTCAAGACATGAACGTTGTTGACGAAAGCAACCTCAACGACGTTATGCTGACCGTCGGTGATCCGGACGAGGCTGTCCGGTATTTTGCGAGTGCCAGCGCGAATGATCCTGGCCGTATCGACCTCGAGCGTGGGCTGGCAAAATCGCTTGTGCGCGCCAAACGTGCGCCCGAAGCAGTCGCAGCTTGGCAAGTGGTTGTCGCGAATGAAGAAGCAACCAACACAGATCGCGTCGATTTGGCCGACGCATTCGTCCGCGCCAACAAATGGGACGAAGCCGCAGCGACACTGAACACCATTCCTCCAACTTTCGAGAGCTTTGAGCGCTACCGCATTGAAGCGATGGTCGCAGACAGCCGCCAACAGTGGGACAAAGCCGATAGTTTTTATGAAACAGCCGCAGGTCTGACGACGCGTCCTGCGACAGTTTACAACAACTGGGGCTTTTCAAAGCTGACCCGCGGTGAATTCGCCGCGGCAGAGCGGCTTTTCATAGACGCTCTTCGGTTTAATTCGAACATGTTCACCGCCAAGAACAACCTTGTTCTCGCCCGCGGTGCGCAGCGGAATTACACACTCCCCGTAGTGCCAATGACCCAGACAGAGCGTGCGCAACTGATGCATACGTTGGCATTGGCTGCCATCAAGCAAAATGACGTCACAATTGGCAAATCATTGCTTAGCGATGCGATCAGCACGCACCCACAATACTTTGAGGAAGCCGCCCGCGCATTAGAAGCTCTCGAAGCAAATGCGGTGAACTAAGCGACGATGGGAATTACAGCACAAGCAGCCTATTGGTTTTTGCCGGCTGTTATCCCTCTTGCTCTCTTCATCTCGTGGAACGACATGCGCGAGATGAAGATCACCAACAAGTCAGTGTTGGTCGTGATGATCGCTTACGGTGTTCTGGGACCGTTCGCTTTCGGCTGGCAGATGTATCTTTGGCAATGGCTCCATTTCCCGATCGCACTGGTGGTCTGCATAGCAATGTGGCGGCTGCGTTTGATGGGCGGTGGCGATGCAAAGCTGATTGCTGCAATGGCACCCTTCTTTGTGATGGCTGATATCGAAGTGATCCTGAGACTGTTCGCGGCAAGCCTGATCGCCGCACTCATTGTCCATAGCCTGTTTCGATTCACGCCATTGAAACGCCCGGTGCAGGACTGGAAGAGCTGGCACGCGGGATGGTATTTTCCGAAGGGTTTCCCACTCAGCATGACCCTCTTACTATATCTAGTGTTTGCTGCCGTTTATCTGTGACAAGATGTGCAATGCCTTGCCCAAGCACATGTTTGTTCACTATTTTGCCATAGTTACTGGTACAGTTAACGAGAACGCGGCTGATTCATCAGCTATGGTATTTATTTGCGATGGGCGGGACCCGATATGAACATGCAATCAACAGGTGTTATGGCACCACCGGCGCCGCGCAGCATTGAAGGCATGCTTTTGCCGCTATCGATGATGCGCGATATTTTGATCAAGACAATGTTCCGTATGAACTTGGATTTGGTTTCAACGATCAGTCGGGCTGTCTGCCTGCCTGTACCTGTGACCCAAGAACTCGTCGATATGGCCCGTGGACAGCTCTTGCTGGAAGCGACAGGCACGCTGAACGCCAACAGCGGCAATGAGATGGGCTATCAGTTGACGGATGCTGGCCGGGCCCGCGCGCTCGATGCTCTGGGCCAATCCGAATACTATGGTGCGATGCCTGTGCCGCTTGATATCTACCGCCAACAAATTCAACGTCAGTCGATCCGCAACATCCAGCTGACACGTGACCAGCTGCAAACAGCAATGGGGCACCTCGTTTTGCCCGAGGATTTGCTATCCAATCTTGGACCAGCTGTCAGTGCCGGTCGTTCGATCTTGATGTATGGCCCTCCGGGCAACGGTAAATCCTCTATCTCGAACGGCATCCGTGATGCATTGGGCGACAAGATCTATGTGCCACGCGCCATCGAATATTCCGGTCAGGTCATCACCGTTTATGACCCGATTGTGCACAGCGCTGCCGAAGATGACGTGGATGATCCAAACAGCCTGCGCCGCACGTCAGGTCGTTTTGACACCCGCTACGTTCGTTGTGAGCGCCCAACCGTCATCACCGGTGGTGAATTGTCACTGTCGATGCTGGATCTCGTCTACAACCCCACAGCGCGGACCTATCAGGCGCCATTGCAGCTGAAATCATCCGGCGGCATCTTTATCGTGGACGACCTTGGCCGTCAGGCTGAACCACCACAGACCCTTGTGAACCGCTGGATTGTTCCACTTGAAGAAAACAAAGATATTCTGGCCCTGCAATCGGGTGAGAAATTCGAAGTGCCGTTTGATACGCTCGTCGTCTTCTCGACCAACTTCCACCCCAACGCGATCTTCGACAAAGCGGCCTTGCGTCGTATTTTCTACAAGATCAAGATTGATGGCCCCGACCAAGAAGACTTCCTCAAGATTTTTGCCATGGTCGCGCGGAAACGCAAAATGCCGCTGGATGAGGACACGCTCGTGCACCTACTCAACGTGCGCTACCCAGAAATCGACAACGTCTATGCGAACTACCAGCCGATCTTCCTTATCGACCAGATGATTTCGATCTGTGAGTTTGAAGGCATTCCTTACCAGATGTCGCCCGATCTGATTGACCGCGCTTGGGCCAACATGTTCGTCAAAGAAGAAGAGATCATTCACTGACCCCTTTCGACATTTCCAAGAGCAAGGCTTCCCTCTACCCTGAGGGAAGCCTTTTTCGTTGGAGTAGATAGATGACAGACATCATTGGCGTCGCAGGCTGTGGCCGGATGGGCATGGGCATGTTGCGGAACCTGAAAAAGGCCGGATTTGACGCGCGGGGTTTTGATGTCCTGCCACTGGGAGGGGTCGGCATCGACATCAGTGACTTTACCAAAGACCTTACAACCTTGATCACGGTTGTGCGCGATATCACCGAAACTGATGCACTGCTTTTTGACGAACAGGCCGTTGTCACCAACGCCCCAGCGCTCAAACGGATCGTGATTAGCTCCACACTTTCTCCCAAATATGTCAAAGCCTTACGGTCACGCATACCCACCCATATCACCCTGATTGATGCGCCTATGTCCGGCGCACAGGTTAAGGCTGATGCAGGCACTCTGACTTTCATGACGGGCGGCCCAACTGATCAAATTGCATCCCTGCTCGGTGCTATGGGCGAGAACGTGCATCATATGGGTGATTTCGGCGCGGGGATGACCGCCAAAGTTCTCAACAACCTCTTGGCAGCCTCTAACACTGCTATGACACGTCTGGTCTTGGAGTGGGCCGATGCCGAAGGTGTCGATGAAACCAAGCTGCTTGCGTTGATCAACACCGCATCGGGGCAAAACTGGCTGGCGTCCGGTTTTGAAGAGATTGAATTCGCCCGCGAGGGCTATGACCCCACCAATAGCATAGGCATCCTCTTCAAAGACGTGGCCTCTGCCCTGGATATCGCACCAGATGATACAACGGCGCTTCCGCTCGCAGTGCAAACTGCTATCCGCAATCTGCAACCACGGCGCAAAACGTAAGGTGCGTCTTGACGCGCCCACCCCAAGGGTCACTTTATCCCCATGAGCGCCCTACCCCCACAGTTCCAAGACTGGTTCACCCGCCGCGGCTGGTCGGTCCATCCGCATCAGCAACAAATGTTGGATAAAGCCGACGCTCCTGCACTCATGCTCATCGCGCCTACGGGCGGCGGCAAAACACTGGCTGGCTTTCTGCCCAGCCTGATCGAACTTTCTGATGGACAGCACAAGGGGTTGCACACCCTCTACGTCTCACCGCTCAAAGCGCTCGCCGCCGACATCAAACGCAACCTGCGCACTCCAGTGGATGAAATGGAGCTGCCAATCAGGATCGAGGACCGGACAGGCGACACGTCCTATACGCAAAAGCGCCGCCAACGCGCCGATCCACCACATATCCTGCTGACAACCCCTGAATCACTGGCCTTGCTGACCAGCTATGAGGATGCCCCGCGCATTTTCAAAGGGCTCCAAAGAATTGTCGTTGATGAGATCCACGCACTTGCCGAAAGCAAACGTGGCGATCAGCTCATGCTGGCGCTCAGCCGCCTGCAAACACTCGCCCCCGGGCTGCGACGTGTCGGTCTCTCAGCCACCGTCGAGGACCCTGACGCCATTGCCGCCGAACTCGCCTGCCACCCTGACCCATGTGCGATAATCAACGCCGATCCCGGCCCGGATCCTGATATCTCCATGCTGGTCACACAGGAAAAACCACCATGGACTGGAGGAGGGGCAAAATATGCGATTCCTGCAGTGCTCGACGCGGTCAAAAAGCACAAAACCACGCTCATCTTTCACAACACCCGCGCGCAGGCCGAGATCTTCTTACATAACCTCTGGCTGGCCAACACCGATGACCTTCCTATCGGCATCCACCACGGCAGCCTTGCCCGCGAACAGCGCGAACGGGTCGAGGCAGCGATGGTGGCGGGACATCTGCGAGCAATCGTCTGCACAGGTTCGCTCGATCTTGGCATCGACTGGGGGGATGTTGACCTTGTGATCCAAGTTGGTGCGCCAAAGAACGTCAAACGGCTGGTTCAGCGCATCGGGCGTGCGAACCACCGTTACAACGCCCCGTCCA
>Ga0115562_1001298_pt1 | contig 18383 bp, 17 predicted proteins | sample COGITO_mtgs_1105_6_FD_87200 | JGI IMG/M metagenome (GOLD analysis project Ga0115562, IMG submission 87200) | Pelagic marine microbial communities from North Sea - COGITO_mtgs_110516 | ecosystem: Environmental > Aquatic > Marine > Epipelagic | place: Germany:Helgoland, sampling site Kabeltonne...
CTGATTCGAGTGCTTTGATCGCCTTGCCTTCTTTGGCGAGGTCGAACACAGCCGTTGCATAGCGCTTGGCGATGCCTGTCGAAATACCAGCAGTTTCGGACACGTGGAGCCTTCCGATATCTTGGGCCCGGACCTGCTAACCCCAAAGTGATGGAGCGCAGATGGGCAACTTCCTTGGCCCTCACGAAAACGCGAGAGCGGCAAAATCTTGCGCGATGTAGCAGAGCCCCGTTGGTGCCGCAAGCACCCTGAGACAAGAATCCGCTGCGTTGACCTCGATATGGACCGTTGATGGAAAATGAACAGGGATTTGGTGTGAAAAGCCGGCGTTTTTTTGGTTTTGTCCGCAAAACACAAAAAAGCACGGGACCACGGCGGTCTCGTGCTTTCATCTACAACATTCAGATGCGCCCACAGGCCCATCGCGTAAGAATCGATTAGGAGCCTGTAGTGGCCAACGTATCCCAGTTGGCTCCGGTAAAGACGCATAAAGCGGCATCGTCCTTGACCCAAGCCAGCCAACCTTCGCGCGGCACAACGAACAGCCACCCGCCGCCACGCCATGCTGCGATACTGCCCCCCTGACCTGACCACGCACCAGAGGGTGCAGCATCCAACGCCCATGCTTGTCCTTCTATTGGTGCCAGAGGCGGAGTTGTTGCGGCGCTGCTTTCGAGGGTCAACTGCACAATCGTATCAAGCAACTCGATCGCTTCGTTATGAGTGACATGCTTTTGCGCCTGTGCAGGCATCATCAAGGGCATAGAAAGTTTAGGTGTGGTTTCCGACATAAGTGTTCGCGCCTTCCGCAAGAATGAAATTGCGCGCAGTATCTTGGCAAGGCTATCAACAAGTTCTTACACCGCCGTTTGTCTATTAATACAACCTTAACGAGTTTCCCGCACACAAGGTTAACCAAAGCTTTACTCGTGATGTGAGGGTGGATGACGAAACGTGCGTTGATTACCGGTGTAACCGGACAAGACGGGTCTTATTTGGCAGAGCTTCTGTTGGAAAAAGGGTACGAGGTTCACGGCATCAAACGCCGGTCTTCGTCGCTCAATACGGAACGGGTCGATCATATCTATCAGGATCCTCAGACAGACAACGCGCGCTTTGTCCTGCATTATGGGGATCTGACCGATAGTTCGAACCTAACGCGGATTTTGGCACAGGTTCAGCCAGACGAAGTTTATAACCTTGGTGCGCAAAGCCATGTGGCTGTCAGTTTCGAATCCCCCGAATACACCGCCGATGTTGATGCACTGGGTACCCTGCGGCTGCTTGAGGCCATCCGCTGTCTCAAGCTGGAAAACAAAACGCGTTTTTATCAAGCGTCCACATCAGAGCTTTTTGGCCAAGTGCACCAAACACCGCAGACGGAGCTGACACCCTTCCATCCACGCAGCCCTTATGCGGTCGCAAAGCTTTACGCCTATTGGACCTGTGTGAACTATCGCGAGGCCTATGGCATGTTTGCCTGCAACGGCATTTTGTTTAACCACGAAAGCCCGCGGCGCGGCGAAACTTTTGTCACCCGCAAGATCACACGCGGTCTGTCGCATATCGCGCTTGGCCTGCAAGACTGCCTGTATCTTGGCAATATCGACGCGCTGCGCGATTGGGGCCACGCCAAGGACTACGTCCAGATGCAGTGGCTCATGCTGCAACAAGACCAACCTGAGGACTATGTGATCGCAACCGGCCAACAGCATGCGGTGCGCGAATTTATCACTTGGACTGCCGCCGAGTTGGGAATGACGCTCCAATTCAGTGGATCCGGCGTGCAAGAGATCGCCACCGTCGCTGCGGTCAACCAAAACCGCGCCCCGCATGTCCGTCGCGGCGATGTCGTGATGCGTGTTGACCCACGTTATTTCCGGCCCGCAGAGGTCGAAACGCTTTTAGGTGACCCTACGAAGGCCAAAAAGCAGTTGGGTTGGACCCCAACTATCACAGCGCAAGCCATGTGTGCCGAAATGGTCGCCACAGACCTCAAGATCGCCCAGCGTCATGCTCTATTGAAAGAGCATGGCATGGAAATGCCCGTCGCGGTCGAGGCATAGTCATGCGCATCTATCTGGCAGGGCATCAAGGCATGGTCGGCAGTGCAATTCTGCGCAGGCTGCGCGCTGCGAACCAAGACGAGGTGATTGTCGCGACAAGGGCAGAGCTTGATCTGACACAACAGGCGGCGGTGCGGGATTTCATGCGCAGCAAACGCCCCGATATGGTGATCATCGCAGCTGCCAAGGTGGGCGGCATCTTTGCCAACGACAGCCAACCCGCGGATTTCATCCAAGACAACCTGATGATTGCCAGTAACCTGATCCAGCAAGCGCATCAGGCAGGTGTGCAGCGTTTGATCCAACTTGGCTCGTCCTGCATCTACCCCCGCAATGCGCCGCAGCCAATCACTGAGAGCGCATTGCTCACCGGTCCGCTGGAACCCACCAATGAGCCCTATGCCATCGCCAAAATCGCGGCGATCAAATTGTGTGAAAGCTATAACAGGCAGCATGGGCGCGACTACCGATCACTTATGCCAACCAACCTTTATGGGCCGGGCGACAATTTTCATCCTACCCATGCGCACGTCCTGCCCAGCCTCTTGCGCCGCTTTGATGATGCGGTCCACAGACGCGAACGCTCTGTCACGATCTGGGGGACGGGCACGCCAAGACGAGAGTTCTTGCGCGTGGATGATCTGGCCGACGCGGTCCTGTTCACCACGCAGTTGAGCGCGGCGCGTTATGCGGCGACGCAGCCGATGCAGAGCCATGTGAATGTCGGAACAGGGAAAGACATTGGCATCTTGGAACTGGCCTATAAAATCGCTGACCTTACCGGATTTCAGGGCGAAATTCTAACCGACCACAGCAAACCCGACGGGACGCCACGCAAGGTGCTGGACACCTCTGTGATGCAGTCGTTGGGCTGGCAGCCAAGGATATCCCTTCGAAATGGCCTGTCCCAAACCCTCGCTTGGTACAGTGCAATGCAGGAGGCGGGCCGAACCCTGCGCGCCTCATGAAGATTACGCCGGTCATTTTGTGCGGCGGGTCGGGCACACGTCTCTGGCCGCTTTCGCGCAAAAGCTATCCTAAGCAGTTTTCACCTTTCATTGGGTCAGAAAGCCTTTTTCAAACCTGCGCGAAACGCCTGAGCGCCGAGACCTTTAGGTCGCCCGTGATCGTTACTGGTGATCCGTTTCGCTTTGTCGTGTTGCAGCAATTGCAAGACATTGGCATCGAACCCGACACCGTGTTGATCGAGCCGGTTGGTCGCAATACGGGCCCGGCTGTCATCGCAGCTGCATTGCAGGTTGCCGAAAGCGATCCGGACGCGCTTTTGCTGATCGCCCCCTCTGACCATCTGATTCCGGATCAAGCCACCTTTCGTGCTAGCATTGATGCGGCCATTCCCGCGGCCTTGGCCGGTCAGCTTGTGACCTTTGGGATCAAGCCGAACCATCCCGAAACAGGCTATGGCTATCTGGAACTGGGGTCCGACACCTGCGACACCTCCACTCCCATTGCACTGAAACGCTTTGTTGAAAAACCTGCGCAGGTAGAGGCGGAACACATGCTGGCGGCTGGCAACTATCTTTGGAACGCTGGTATCTTCCTGTTTACAGCAAAGTCCATCATCGCAGCCTACCGCGCGCATGCGCTGACAACCTATCAATGCGTCAAAGCTGCGCTGGATTAAGGGGTGACGGACTTGTCATTCCTGCGGCTCGCGGTCGGCCCTTGGTCCGATGCAGAGGCGACGTCGATAGACTGTGCAATCATGGAAAGGGCCGCTAACCTGAGTGTGGTACCGTACAGTGGCGCATGGTCTGATCTTGGCGACTGGGCCGCAGTCTGGCGCGAAACACACACTGACGGGATTGCCGTGGCCGGAGATGCCACCGCCATCGATTGCCAAGATGTGCTGTTGCGATCCGAGGTGGATGGCCAGAGCATTGTTGGTATCGGACTAGAAAATATCGTGGCCGTAGCGATGCCAGATGCTGTTCTGATCAGCCACAAAGATCGCGCACAAGACGTAAAAATCGCTGTGCAAACATTGAAAGATAAAGGCGCGAAGCAAGCCGAAGTTTTTCCCAAGGATCACCGCCCGTGGGGATGGTTTGAAAGTCTGGCGACTGGCGATCGTTTTCAGGTCAAACGGATTGTCGTGAACCCTGGTGCGGCGCTGTCGCTCCAATCACATCACCACCGGTCTGAACACTGGATTGTGGTGCAAGGCACCGCCAACGTGACCGTGGGCAATAAGGTTGAACTCGTTTCGGAGAACCAATCCATCTATATTCCGCTTGGCACCCGGCATCGGTTGGAAAACCCTGGCAAGCTACCTATGATTCTGATTGAGGTACAAACCGGTGCCTATTTGGAAGAAGACGACATCATCCGCCACGAAGACATTTACGCCCGCGCCTAAGCAGAGTTGAACCTACAAGGCAGACTGCCTAGAACAGTTCGACATGAACGGGAGGCAAGCATGCGCGTTTTGGTTACAGGCGGCGCTGGATATATCGGCAGCCACACTTTGCTTGAACTTTTGGCGCAAGGCCATGAGGTCTGTGTGCTGGACAACTATAGCAATGCCACTCCTGAAGTTCTGAAACGGGTGCGCGCCCTGTCAAACGGATTGATCCACGACTACGTCGGCGATGTGCGCAACGCGACCAAACTTGATGAAGTCATGCAAGATTTTCAGCCCGACGCCGTTGTTCACTTTGCGGGCCTCAAGGCCGTCGGTGAAAGCACTGAAAAGCCACTCTACTACTATGATGTAAATGTCGGCGGAACATTGGCATTGCTGAATGCGATGGAACGCGCCGGGTGCAAGCGCTTGATATTCTCGTCCTCGGCCACGGTTTATGGCGAACCCGTCTATCTGCCGTATGATGAGGCGCACCCGACCAATCCAACATCTGTTTATGGCCGGACAAAGCTGATGGCCGAGACGATTCTGACGGATTGGGCGAATGCACTCCCAGATAGAACCGCGGTTTTGTTGCGCTACTTCAATCCGGTCGGCGCACATGCGTCTGCTCAGATTGGCGAAGATCCAAAAGATACTCCCAACAATCTGATGCCGTTTATTGCACAGGTGGCCGTGGGCAAGCGTGACCACCTGCAAATCTTTGGCGATGACTATGACACGCCTGATGGCACCGGTTTGCGCGATTACATTCATGTGGTCGATTTGGCAAAGGCCCATGTCGCGGCCATCATCTATGCTGAGAAGAACACCGGTGCGCGACCGTTCAACATTGGCACGGGGCAGAGTTACAGTGTCCGCGATATGGTGGCAGCGTTCGAAAAAGCCAGCGGCAAAACGATCCGGACACAGCGATCACCGCGACGCGCAGGCGACATTGCCGCAATGTTGGCAGACGCAAGTCGGGCGGAAACTGAACTTGGCTGGTCAGCGTCGCATGGATTGGATGAAATGGCGGCAAGCACTTGGGCGTGGCAGTCTGCAAACCCAAATGGGTTTGACGAGGGCCAAACATAAATGTGCCCCGCATCTCGAAAGATGCAAGGCACAATGAAGACGAACCGTTAAACCCTCACCACTAGAATATCCCCGTCGTTTACCCTAGGTGAGTCGCGAAAAAAAATCTGTGCGTTTTGGCACAAAGATTAACGATAAATTAACATTTAGATGTAATTGACCATGCCGAGTATCATTTTTCGAAGTAATTGGTTAGCTTGCACATCTGTTTCAGCCTCAACATAAATCCGCATTTCGGGGGCATTTCCAGACAACCTCAGATGCACGATCGTTCCATTTTGCATCGTCATGCGCAAGCCATCGGTCTGATCAGTTTCCACAATCTTGCTTTGCGAAGGTCCAAGAAAACTGCGCAGTTCAGATGGATCCGCTTGCAGTGATCGCAAAAACACTTTGGCACGATCTAGGTCAATATCCTGAAGCCGGTCTGACGCGGTGAAGCGCAGCATCTGTTTCGCTGCAAGATCGGCAACCCGCGAACCAGTGGCAGCAGAGAGTGTTGCCAAGAGCGGCAGGACAGCATCACGCGTCATAAGCGGGGCGATGTCACCGCTTGGGCCCTGCGCGCCAAACCCAAGCAGGAAGCCGCCGTTTGCCTCATACCCGACAGCCTTTTCGCCTGCCGCAGCCATCGCAGCGATCACGTGAGGCGACCCTATTCTAGTGCGGATCACACGATCAAAAGCTCCCGATCTTTCCGCGCTCGTATTTGAGGATACAGGCGTAACAACTATTTCCGCCTTGAGACGCGCCGCAGTGATTTGCCCCATGATATCCCCCGGCACCACGTTCCCGTTGTGATCCGCAAAGAGAGGGCGATCGCCGTCAGCGTCAGTGGACACAATCGCATCAAATGAGTTCGCCTTTGCCCATTCCCGCATTTGTAGGCGCAGAGTGTCAGACACAGCCTCTGTATCGATCGGGACGAATTCTGCGGCACGGCCCAAGACGGTGACTGAAGCACCAAGGCTTTCCAGCAGCGTCACCAAAGCATCGCGTCCAACCGCACTGTGCTGAAAAAGCCCTATGCGTTGACCGCGCAATGCCCCCGCAAATGCACGGTGATAGCGGGCTGCATAGTATTCTTGCACCGTATCGTCGTGGATGAGAGAGCCGAGCGCGCTGGTCGCGGCGTCACTGCCAAGCGCATTCAGGATCGAAATTTCATCCTGCTTTGTGATCTCGCCCTTCGTAGAATAAAACTTGAGGCCATTGCGGTCTGCAGGAATATGGCTCCCTGTGACCATAATCGCGCCAGCGCTGCGCGTCGTTGCTGCAAGGGCTAGGGCGGGTGTGGACACCGGCCCGCAGATCGTGACCGCATTGCCCATGCTGCGCGCGGCATGTGCCACAGCGTCGGCCAATTCCGGGGAAGACGGGCGCAGGTCGTGCCCGACAAGAACGCCCGTTCCAACAGGGCAGCTGTGCAGAAACGCCTGCACGTACTGTGTGACGCAGGCGACCGTGAGATCGCTCACAAGGCCACGCAGTCCGCTGGTTCCAAACCTAGGGGGCATATTCACTGATCCAAAAGTCGCCGTCACTATGACACACCTTAAGGTTGCATCAATCCATACCTATCGCATTTCCTTCAAAACCTACGCGAAGTTGCGCAAACTCCTCCATAAACTGCTTGCTGCCGCCTCAATTGGACCATGGGGCAAACACCAAACCGATTCACACTGAAATGGTAATCTGACGACACATGGTTCCGGGGGGGCCCATTATGTCTGCTTTATCATTCTCGTACTATGTCACCGCTCCCGGTGACATTAACCACTCACGCATCACCGATCTTGAGGTCGTTCATGTAGGTGGAACAACGCACCTCTATAGCGGGACGCGCTATGACGGCGTGTTGCGGCAATGGGACATTGCTGATGGTCGGCTTGCCATTGGCGACAACCAGCCCTTTGCAGGCGGTGTCATCGCGGGCGGCACCGGTGGCATCGCGACATTGGAATTCGGGGGAATAAGCAGTCTTCTTGTAGGTGGGTCCGCAGGTGGGGCGCTGCAAACAATCCAGCTTTTGCCAAACGGAGACTTTGGCGCAAGCACAGTTCTAGGCACCCTCCCGTCACGTTTTGACGGGTTTCAACACGGTGCTACCCTCACGCTCGATGACGGATCACAAGCCGTTTTCGGGTCATTGGTCGGTGAAGTCGGTTTGGCAAGGCTTCGATTTGATGCGGATGGCATCTTGCGTAATCAGTCCATTCTGCAGGACGCACAACTCTAGACCGGGGTTCGCATTACCGCGACAGCTGTCACATCCATTGACGGACAGGATTATGTCGTCACCACCAGCGGCCAACAGAACGGAATCACGGCCCGTGCAATCGACGGCGCTGGGCAGGTCACCAGCACGCAGACAATCGGCGCGGATGACAGCTTGTGGATCAGCAGTCCCACTGCCCTAGAGATCGCAAAGGTAGGCGCTGGGACATATGCTGTCCTTGCGGCGGCGGGAACTGACAGCCTCAGCGTGATCGAAATCGGCATTGATGGCAGCCTCATCGTTCGGGATCACATCTTGGATGCCCGCGAAACACGGTTCGGCGGCGTCACGTCGCTTGAGATTATCGAGGTAGATAGCAAGGCCTACGTCATCGCCGGTGGTGCCGACGATGGCATTTCTGTTTTTCTGTTGCTGGAAGGCGGGTTGCTGGTGCATCGCGCTGTGATCGAAGACACCGTGAGCTTCGGACTTGATAATGTCAGTGCAATTGCCGCTGCCGAACGTGCCGCTGGCATCGATATCTTTGTGGCCAGCAGCAGTGAAACGGGTGTGACGCAACTCAGGCTCGATACCGGCGTGGCAGGTGTCACGAAAACCGCAGCACTGGGTGGGGGCCTGTTGTCCGGAACAACGGGCGGAGACATCTTGCAAGGGCACAATGGCGATGATGTCATACAGGCAGGGCGTGGCGATGATATTCTGCGCGACGGGATGGGCCGCGATGTCTTGTCGGGCGGCGAAGGCGCTGACCTATTCATCTTTGCCGCCGATGGTCAGGAAGACACGATCACAGATTTCACCGTCGGAGAAGACAAGATCGACCTATCCCTTTGGCCCATGCTGCGCGACATCAGCCAGCTTTTCATCACTCTGCAAGAGGATGGAATGCGGATCATCTACGGGGATGAAGTGCTGAACGTGCAAAGCGCAGATGGATCAACGATCGACTACCGCACGCTCCAAACGACCGACTTGATTGGCGCGTCCCGGCTGCCTGTGGGGATCACACCGGGTTATCCTGGCCCGGCAACGCCCACGCCGCCGCTGGAGTCGCCCCCAGCAGGCCCGCCCACAGCTGAAGGCGGAGTAATTAACATGCTCAGCCCGCTCCAGATGATCCAAACCGATAGCCTTGATCTTTTGCGTAGCAAAATGACTTCGGCGCAAAATGAAGTTTCGGGAAACATGGTTATCAATGGCAACGACACGCCCGAGATTCTGGAGGGAGGCCGCGGCTTTGATCTGATCTTTGCAGGTGGCGGCGACGATGTCGTTCAGGGCAACGCTGGGGATGACACTATCTTTGGCCGTGATGGCGATGATACGCTATTAGGCGGACAGGGCGCAGACACGCTCTTTGGTGGGAACGGGGCAGATACCATTGACGGCGGTCTTGGTCAGGACCTGCTTTATGGCGGCGACGGGGCCGACACGTTTATCTTTAACAACGGAACAGACCAGATTGCAGATTTTGAACAAGGGATCGACCAAATCGTTCTGGATCCTTCGCTTTGGACGGGTCTGACATCAGCCGCAGATGTACTGTTTTTCTACGGTGATATTTCAGAAGGGCGCGCCACAATCGACTTTGAAAACGGGAATGTCCTGATCGTTGACGGAATCACTGATCCAACAACATTCGCCGACGATATTAGTTTGTTCTAGGGGTGATCAGTTGGTGCTAGCAACAGACACAAGCGTGTTCGTCAGGCCAAACAAGGTCAACGCAGGTCCAAGCGCGCTTTCGGTTCCGTAGATCAAATCATCGCCTTCCAGCATGAAGTTGCCCGCAGAGAACAATCCATCAGCGGTCGTCAGATCAATTGTAAAGACAACACGCTCTTTCGGGGGGCCAGCGATGCCGTCGGATACGGCGTTGGAGGCGTACTCACGCAGAATAAGAATGCCCTCAGGATTGGCAGAGCCCGCGTTGACACCACCAATGAACGCAAGCGCTTCGAGCGCTGAGAATTCCATTTCAGGAAATTCGATAATGGACTGCGTGCCGGTCGCACCCAGCGCAATGAACTTGCGCGCATCGTCTTCGATATAGAGCCGGTCGCCGCCCCGCATCGCGATATTGGCACGCGGATCTTTCAGCAGCCGGTCAAACGGGATGCCAAATGTCTTGCCGCCACGCACAAGACGCACTTGCGGTGAATTGAGATCAGGGCTCGGCCCGCCCGCTTGCGAGAACAGATCAAGGATCCTGACGTTCCGGTCTGGCAGCGGATAAAGACCGGAGGCACCAAAGCCCGAAGCGAGGTTGGCGGTATTCGAAGGACCCGGTTCGACCGAAAGCTGCACTTGAGCCGAAGGCACAGTCCGGATCATTTCTTCTTCAATGCGTTCGCGGGCTGTACTTGGGGACATGCCCGATACCCGCAGATCGCCTATATATGGCACAAAAATCCGCCCGGAAGAGCTGACGGTCGCGGGCTGCAATGGCGTCACACCTGCCGCGCCAAAAATCGAATTTTCCTCGGCGTCCCAAATCGTGACCTGTAAGACATCACCGGCCGCGATCATCAATGAGGCCGGTTGTTCTTGCGCCACGATCCAAGGCAATGGCGCATCACCGGTCACAGGCCATCCTTGCAAGACGGGCAAAGTTTCGCGGTTCACCTCATAGACAGCAAAATCATAGACAGGTTCTTCGCCCTCTGCGGCAGTATTGGCATTGGACGCCGCCAACACCTCTGACTGGAAGCCAGCACCACGGGGCAGACCGCAACTGGCAAGGGCAAAACAAGCGATAATGGCAGAAAATCTTTGGGCGAGCACACCTGATTCCTTTATAGCAGCCCGAACAAGCTACACTGCAAAAAGGGTCTACAACAGCGTTTGGCGCGCGAAATCCGTGGATAACTCTTGATCAGGCCCAACAATCAGAAATCGATTGCGAGGCCTTTTTTCTCCCAATCGCCATAACGCACAGGCTCTGGCCCATCACGGCCACCCAGTTCAGGCGGCAATGCCTGCGCATCTGCCTTCTTGCGGCGCTCTTCGGCCTCGGCCAAAGCGCGTTGTGCTGCGGGTGGCAGGTCTTTGGGCTGATCGGTCACGGGCAGCGCCCTCCTTGTCGATATCTCTCGTTTGATATACGTCCCGCGCACCCAGCTTCAAGTGAGACATCTATGAACCAGACAGGTTTACCTGCCCGCCGCTCTGCGCACCATCTGCTGATGCAGATCACGGGAGAAGGCCGTTTGATGGCAGAATTGATCGGTGGCGGCGCACTTGCGCGGTTGGAAAACGACGACCGCGCCCGCGCCCAGCGCCTTGCAACAGAGACATTGCGCGGCTTGGATCGCGCGGACCGGATGCTGAAACCCTATCTAAAGAAGACGCCGCCCGACCATGTGATGAATGCCCTCCGCCTTGGTGTGATCGAGCTGTGCAATGGCGAAGCGGCGCATGGAGTAGTGAACGCCTACGTCGAGATTGTCGCGCGCAACAAGCGCACCCAATCCATGAAAGGGCTGACTAACGCGGTTTTGCGTAAGATCGCCGATGCAGGGCCCGAAGACTGGGCCAAACGCGCTGTGCCACTGACCCCCGGTTGGTTACGGCAGCCCTTGGTCGCTGCTTGGGGGCGTGATGCAGTGACAGGCATGGAGGCCGCGCATTTTGCCGGGGCACCGCTGGATCTGTCTGTGAAAGGCAATCCCGCTGCTGTTGCGGCAACACTGGGCGGAAAGATATTACCGACAGGGTCGGTCCGATTGCAGAACGCCGGGCAGGTTTCGACCCTGAAGGGATACACTGAAGGCGACTGGTGGGTACAGGATGCCGCCGCTGCCATACCTGTAAAGCTGCTTGGGGATGTCAAAGGCCTGAAAATATTGGACCTTTGCGCTGCACCGGGCGGCAAGGCAATGCAATTGGCCGCCTTGGGCGCAGATGTAACCGCCCTCGATATTTCTGAAAAACGGATGGAGCGGATTGGCGAAAACCTCTCTCGCGTTGGCCTGAAAGCAAATTGCGTGGTCAGTGACGCATTTGCGTTTGAACAGGGCGACTATGATGCCGTGCTGCTTGACGCCCCCTGCTCTGCCACAGGGACAATCCGGCGGCATCCCGACTTGCCATATGCCAAAGACGGGTCTGAATTTGGTGCATTGATCGACCAACAAGAAGCGATGATCGATCACGCGCTGACACTACTCAAACCGGGTGGACGTTTGGTCTTCTGCACCTGCTCGCTCTTGCCGGACGAAGGCGAGGTGCAAGCCGAAGAAGCCTTGGCACGTCATCCCAAATTAACGATCGACGCAGACGCGTTGCGGATTGATGGCATCGACCCTGACTGGATCACCCCCGAAGGCGGTTTGCGCCTGCGTTCGGACTACTGGGCGGATCTTGGCGGGATGGACGGGTTCTATATGGCCGTCTTGCGAAAGCCTGCGTGACTTAGCGGCAGGCATTTCCTAAGGTTTGCACGATACGATCCTTAATGAGTGCAATCCAAGGCTATAAGAATTGGCCCAATCAAATACATGGCAACAACGCCTGATGCACCGCATTCACGCCCGAAGGGCGGGGCGGGCCGCATTGGCAACCGAATTTGTTTCACCGCCAGACCCACGCACGATTGGCGTCGTTGAACGCGGGCGCCAACTGATCGCGGGCAAATTTCTGTTCTCGGGGCTTTTTATTGAAGGCAATGATTATTCCATCTGGGATATCGCAGCGGCCTATCCTGACGTCGCGGATGAAATCCAAGGCTGTGATTGGCTTGATGATCTTGCCGCCGTTGGCGACGATGCCGCAAAAGCACTGGCGCAAAAATGGGTTTTTGAATGGATCGACCGCTACGGTGATGGTCGTACCGATGGCTGGACCCCAGGCATAACCGGACGCCGCCTGATCCGTTGGATAAATCATGGGTCGTTTCTGCTGCGCGGCACGGACAAAGCCGTGTCCAGCAAGTTCTTCCAAAGCCTTGCCCGCCAAACACTGTTTGTGTCGCGGCGTTGGAAAGTTGCGTCGGCTGGGTTACGCAAGTTTGAAGCGCTTGCCGGAACCATCCATGCGAGCCTTTCGCTGAAGAGCATGGAAAAGCACACGCCCGCGGCGCTCTCGGAGCTGGCAAAGGAGTGTGCGACACAAATTGGTCCAGACGGGGCAATCGCGACGCGCAAACCGCAAGATTTGCTTGAAGTGCTTTGCCTGCTCAACTGGACTAGGCAGACACTTTCCCAAGCCAAACACGACACACCATCAGAGATCACGAGCGCGGTCACCCGCATCGTGCCCACCTTGCGGGCCTTGCGGCATGCTGATGGCACTTTGGCTCGCTTTCATGGCGGTGGTGAAGGCATTGAAGGGCGCTTGGATGAGGCTCTTTTTGCATCAGGTGTGAAGACTCTGCCTGATACCAAGACGCATATGGGCTTTGCCAGGCTGGCGGCGGGACGCACGACAGTGATTGCGGACGGTGCAGCACCCCCCGCTGGAGATGCCTCGACCGATGCTCATGCCAGTACTTTGGGGTTCGAGCTGACATCAGGGCGGCGGCCAATGATCGTGAACTGCGGATCAGGTACGCGGTTCGGTGACGAATGGCGGCGCGCCAGCCGCGCGACCCCCAGCCACTCGACAATGATGATCGAAGGCGTGTCATCTTCACACCTTGGGCCCAAAGGGCGCATGGCCAGTGGTGACGAGCTTTTGACAGAGCTGCCTACACGCGTGCAGGCCGACGTGTCTAACACTGCGGATGGCCGCAAACTGGAGCTTTCACACAATGGCTATCAGTTGTCGCATGGGCTGACCCATGCGCGCATTTTGAAACTGTCGGTGGACGGGCGATCACTTGAAGGCGAAGACCTTCTTACAACACTCGATGCACACGATGAAGCAGCCTTTAACCGCGCCATGCCGCGCGATGGCTTGCCAATTCTGGTGCGCTTTCACCTGCATCCTGACGTTGTGCCGGCGATCGACGCTGCGGCGACGGCTGTTTCGCTCACGCTGAAATCCGGCGAAGTTTGGGTGCTGCGCCATGACGGCACGGCGAAACTTAGCCTGACAGCATCAGTTTATCTGCAAAATCGGCGATTAAAGCCAGTTCCGACCCAACAGGTGGTTTTATCCGGACGCACAATGGCCTATGCGACGCGTGTCCGTTGGTCCTTGGCCAAAACGCACGATACGCCAACTGCGGTGCGTGACTTTGCAAAGGCCGATCCATTGGACGCGATAGATTAGCCCTTCGTAAGGACCCACATGACCGATCTTGCCCCACTGCGCCGCGCCCTGCTTTCTGTATCTGACAAAACCGGGTTGATTGAACTTGGAAAAGCGCTTGCCGCGCGCGGGGTTGAATTGCTCTCGACCGGCGGATCAGCCAAGGCGCTGCGCGACGCCGGACTTGAGGTCCGCGATGTGGCGGATGTCACCGGCTTTCCAGAAATGATGGATGGGCGGGTCAAGACGCTGCACCCTGTCGTGCATGGTGGCCTGTTGGCCCGTCGCGATCTGGAAGGCCATCGCGATGCGATGGTTGAGCATAATATCGGCCCAATCGATCTGCTGGTCGTGAACCTCTATCCGTTTGAAGAAACTGTCGCCAAAGGCGCAGATTTTGATACCTGCATTGAGAACATCGACATCGGCGGGCCTGCGATGATCCGCTCTGCCGCTAAGAACCATGCATTCGTGAACGTGGTGACCGATGTTGAGGATTACGATGCGTTGTTGGCCGAGCTGGATGCCAACGATGGCCAAACCACATTGGCACTGCGCCAGCGCCTTGCGCAAACGGCCTATGCGCGCACTGCGGCCTATGACACGGCCGTCAGCACGTGGATGGCGGACGCGATTGGGTCGGACACACCGCGCCGCCGTTCGTTCAGTGGCACATACAAGCAAACGATGCGTTATGGTGAGAACAGCCACCAATCGGCTGCCTTCTATACTGATGGAACAGACCGCCCTGGCGTCGCGACAGCCGTACAGCATCAGGGTAAAGAGCTTTCTTACAACAACATCAACGACACGGACGCGGCCTTTGAACTGGTCGCAGAGTTTGACCCTGCCGACAGCCCTGCCGTGGCGATCATCAAACACGCCAACCCCTGCGGTGTTGCGCGGGGTGCGACGTTGCTGGAGGCTTACCGACACGCCTTTGACTGCGACCGCACCAGCGCGTTTGGCGGCATCGTTGCCTTGAACCAAGCGCTTGATGAGGACACTGCAAAGGCGATTGTCGAGATTTTCACCGAAGTCGTTATTGCACCTGGGGCGTCCGATGCTGCCAAGGCCGTATTCGCCGCGAAAAAGAACCTGCGCCTACTGACGACCGATGGTTTGCCAAACGTGAAAGCACCGATCACAACCTACCGCCAAGTGGCTGGCGGCATGTTGGTGCAGGACAAGGACACTGGCTTTGTCGGCATGGATGACCTGAAGGTTGTGACCAAGATGGCGCCAACCGAAGAACAGATGGCTGATCTGCTGTTTGCATGGAAAGTCGCCAAGCACGTCAAATCAAACGCGATTGTCTATGTGAAAGGCAAAGCAACTGTCGGCGTTGGCGCCGGCCAGATGTCACGCCTTGATAGCGCCCTGATTGCCGCGAAAAAGGCAGAGCGCATGGCCGAGGCGATGGGGCTGCCCGAACCGCTGACCAAAGGGTCTGCGGTGGCGTCCGACGCATTCTTCCCATTTGCCGACGGATTAATGGAAGCCGCAGCAGCGGGTGCGACCTGTGTCATCCAGCCCGGAGGCTCTATGCGTGACGATGAAGTAATCGCTGCCGCAGATGAAGCCGGGATCGCGATGGTCTTTACCGGCATGCGCCACTTCCGACACTAGGAGAACAGCAATGCGGTTGATGTTCATGACGGGTCTGTGGGTTTTTCTGCTCGATCAAGTGGTGAAGTTTTACGTCCTCTTCAACGTCTTCGGGTTGAAGTGGGCGCAGGTCACTGTGCCGTCAGATCAACTGCCTTATCCCCAATCGGTTGAGGTGTTTCCCCCCTTCCTTGTTCTGCGCATGGCGTGGAACCGCGGCGTGAACTTTGGCTTGTTCGCGGAATTTGATATGCGCTGGGTCCTGATCGGGGTCGCCTTTGCGATCACGGCAACTGTGATTTGGTGGTTGAACAAGGCCGGAGGCACCAAATGGGTCTATATCTCGGGGGGGTTCCTGATTGGCGGCGCAATGGGCAATGTCATCGACCGGTTCTTTTATGGTGCGGTTGCTGACTTCCTGAACATGTCCTGCTGCGGGATCAACAATCCCTATGCTTTCAACGTGGCCGATATCTGTATCTTCATCGGTGCTATCGGGCTCGCTTTCCTTGCCGATGATAAAAAGAAATCGGCGTGACCTTGCGCTTTGCTTGGGCTAAACATTCCGGACACACCCTGAGGGATCTTTGATGCGTGCACTTTCTTTGTCTGTTCTGGCCCTGATATTGGTCGCAGCTTGCGGCGACTCTGACCGTTCTTTGCATGACTTGCGGTCTGCTGGCGGTGGTCCAGACGAATTTGCTGTGATCCCCGCTGATCCGCTGGAAATTCCACAAACTCGCAACTTGCCCAGCCCAACACCGGGCGGCGCTAACCGCGCGGACCCGACACCGAACGCCGACGCCATCCGTGCGCTGGGCGGTTCGCCTTCTGCGCAAATCGCCGGTGGTGTTCCTGCAGGTGATGCCGCTTTGGTGACCCAAACCAATCGTTATGGTGTGCAGACGGATATCCGCACGGTGCTTGCGACAGAAGACGCCGCCAAGCTGGAACGCGCCCGACGCGCCAATTTCTTTAACCCGCTTGGACGCGACCGCTATTTTCCGGCCTACGCACGGCAGGCGCTTGATGCGCCTGCAGAACTCGCCCGCTTGCAAGGTCTTGGTGTGAGTGTACCTCAGGTTCCTGTTGAGGCTGTCGCAGTCAGAGAGCGCGCACAGGCGGGTTTGCTGGGCCAGTTCGGTCTGCGCGAGGATTGCGTTTTCACAACTGCCGGATCGCCAGATGGACGGCTGCGCAGGGTCTGCGCGTCGGACGAAACCGAATAACTCCACCTCACTTCCGCGTATGGTGACTTGATCAATGCGCAAAGCGGCGTAGGTATCATGGTAGTCATTTCAAAAAGGGTGCCCATGACACGTTTGTTCGCCGTATTGGCAGTTATGCTGTCGGCCATTGCCGCCAAAGCTGAAAACGTCACAACCTACATGCTCGATAACGGAATGGAAGTTGTTGTTATCGAAGACAACCGCGCACCCGTTGTGGTGCATATGCTGTGGTACAAAATTGGGTCTGCCGATGAACCCGTCGGTGCATCCGGTGTGGCGCACTTTCTTGAGCACTTGTTGTTCAAAGCAACTGACGTGCTTGAATCCGGTGAGTTCTCTGAGGTCGTCGCGGCCAACGGCGGCAGTGACAACGCGTTCACCAGCTATGACTACACGGCTTATTTTCAGCGCATCGCCGCCGACCGGCTTGAGTTGATGATGCAGATGGAAAGCAACCGCATGAACAATCTGCGGATCACCGCAGAAGACGTCGAGACCGAGCGTCAGGTCGTGCTGGAAGAACGCAACCAACGCACAGAGAATAACCCAAATGCATTGGCCCGCGAACAATTCCGCGCAGCCCTTTTTCAAAACCATCGCTATGGAGTGCCAATTATCGGCTGGAAGCACGAGATGGAGCAGCTTGATCTGCAAGATGCCCTCGATTTCTATGATCTTTATTACTCGCCCAACAACGCAATTTTGGTTGTAGCCGGTGACGTGAAGCCTGACGAAGTTTTGGCACTCGCCGAGACATATTACGGTGTCATCCCCGTTGAGACGCAACTGCCAGAGCGCGAGCGGCCAGAGGAACCACCGCAACGCGCAGAGCGCCGCATCACATATGTCGATGCGCGGGTCAGCCAGCCTTATGTCGTACGGTCTTACCTTGCCCCCGAACGCAACCCGGGCGCGCAGACTGAAGCCGCGGCACTGGTCTATCTGGCAGAACTGCTGGGTGGGTCGCCCTTCACATCTGCATTGGGACAAGCGCTTCAGTTTGATACGCAAACGGCGATCTACACAAATGCCTCGTACAGCGGATCATGGTTGGACAATGCAACATTTTCCTTCTCTGTAGTCCCATCCGAAGGTGTCACCTTGTCAGAGGCCGAAGCTGCGATGGACGAAGTGATCAGCGCCTTTATGGAAGGCGAAATCGACCCTGCACGTATGGAAAGCATCCGCACTCAGTTGCGGGCGTCAGAGGTCTATGCGCTTGATAACGTTCAAGGGTTGGCGCAACGCTATGGCGCCGCCCTGACACAAAGCCTTACGGTCGAAGACGTGCAAGCGTGGCCAGATGTGCTCCAATCTGTCACCGAAGACGACATCAAAGCCGTCGCTGCCAAAGTGTTTAACCGGGATCAAGCCGTGACCGGTTGGGTCGTGTCCAACCAAGAGGAGGCACGCTAATGCTACGTCTTATCGTCGCACTATGTCTGACCGTCATCGCAACAACGGCCCGTGCCGAAATCGATATTAAGCAGGTCACATCCCCTGATGGGATCAACGCATGGGTGGTTGAAGAACCCTCCATTCCCTTCGTCGCCCTTGAGCTGCGGTTCCGCGGCGGTGCGTCGCTC
>Ga0115562_1001301_pt1 | contig 18318 bp, 19 predicted proteins | sample COGITO_mtgs_1105_6_FD_87200 | JGI IMG/M metagenome (GOLD analysis project Ga0115562, IMG submission 87200) | Pelagic marine microbial communities from North Sea - COGITO_mtgs_110516 | ecosystem: Environmental > Aquatic > Marine > Epipelagic | place: Germany:Helgoland, sampling site Kabeltonne...
CGTCAACCTTTAATGTCTCAGCGATTATGACATAGTTGTCCATGCCATGATCAGTGAGTGAATCAAATATCTTACCTTGTTTCCAACCAGCCCACATACCACGGAAGAAGTCCTTCCAACGCTGCCAGTATGTTGGATTGCGTTCACAACCATATGCGTTGAAGTATCTCTCTTCACCACAATGCACAAAGCCCATAATCTTTAATGGAACTTTAGTTACAATATCATTGTTATTCACAAACCTGTGATGTGGACAATTAAGGTTTTTAGCAAACTCCTTACCACCAACACGAGGAGAACCAAATGTATACAAACACTCAGCTTCTGTTCTGGTCGCAGCAATAGTAGCCATAGCAGCACCAAGGCTATGTCCAGTCAGATACACTTTCTTTGGGTTCTTCAGTTTACTGTTTGCTTCTAATTCTTTGAGGACAGCTGGCCAAAGCTCGTCCAACTCTTCTTGGAATCCTGAATGCACTACACCACCAGACACAGCAGAGTTTTTAGATATCTTTAAGTCAGCAGCAACATCATTCATCTGAGTTGGCTCAGTACCACGAAATGCAAACCAAATCTCTTTACTGTTCTTTGCCACAAGAACCTGAGCACCGTTCTTATCAATCAGCTTAGAATTATACCCCTCATCTTTGCAGACTTCCTTTAAGATCGCACCTTCATAGTACGCAACTTTTGACAGAAATGCTGCTGATTGAAATTTATTCATCTGTTACTATTTCCTTTTGATTATCTTCTTTTGGTTTGACAGAGTCTTCGTAATAAACAATTATTTCTTTTTGCTGTAGTATATAGCGTCTTAGATCAGCAAGGTTTAAACTGATATTCTCATAGCCTCTGACAGATATCGCCATGAATACTATGTCGCCATTATCCTTCTCAAACTTCTCAAGAAACTCATCCATGTTCCTTTCAGTAACAACATACCAATCAACGTCTGCCATGTCTAATTGCTTTGGACGTTCAACAGTGGGTATCACAGGCGTGACAACTTTTGTTACTGTAATAATCTCTGGTTCTGGTTGTCTGTTTATTAAGCTACAACTGCTACTTAGCAGTATCAAGCTCAAGATCAGCAAATATCTTAGTTGTTCCATCATTTATTCTCTTTTCAATTAATCCAGGTTTTCTCAAACTTAATAATGTCAAGTTATGTTTCTTGAACTTTTTTAACAGACCATCAGAGTATGCTTCAGCTTTCTGAAGATTCTTCATCAAATCTTTAGTTAGTTCTGCTTGGACAGCAGCAGTTTCTTGTAGGGTGTCTATTGTGGCTTGTTGCTCTTCAGCTGCAGCTTTCAATGTTGCATTGTTTTCTGCGAGCTGTTGTATTCTTGCTTGTGTATCATTGTAATAGCTTTTGGCGGCATAACCAACACCACCTAGTATTGCAATCAATGCAATGGCTGCATATAATTTAATCATAATTTATCCGTGCTGTTTAAATACCACTTTAGGGAATGCGAGTGTCGCCTTTAATACTTGATCTTTGCTTGCGTTAAATTGTATCGCATTAATCGCATCTTTTCGTGTAGCTATAGCAGCCAACCACCGATGATTACCGTCAATGACATAGCTGTCTTTGCTGATGAGGATAGGCTTATCATCATTCTTCTTGATTGAGATAACAACACCTTTATCAGAGAACTGTGATTGTATCGCCTTTAGTTTATTTGGATTAACTTTGATCTTCTTCCCAACTATACCTAGCTTCTTCATATGTAGCATATATGCTTTATAGTCTTCAGATTCAATCTGAGGCATCTTGTTTCGAGGAATATCACCAACACTTGGGATAGTGAATTTTAATTCATTGACTTTATTTAACGTTTCTCTAGTCTTGGCCAATACTGTTGTTGGACGAGTGCCACGAACTGGAGCTTTAGTCTCGAACAGTTTCGTGAAGTCTTTCCCAGCTTTAGCGGGAGTGTTATTCTTTGCCATTTCTATGCCTGTTTTCATACGCTATAGTCCAAATTTCTTCATGAAGTCTTTGCGTTCTTTGATCTTAACTCTCTTCGCTTTCTGTTCAAGATAACGTTTTAAAAACGCTTTCATGTCTTTCTTACGAGCGTCTGGCTTCTTCCAATGAACTTCATCATCACCAGTACCAGCCACAGCAGATCCTGTAGCATTGGCAGGAGCATCTTCGAATAGCGTATTAAAGTCTTTCTTATCTGTTGTGTTTGATTCTATATCGTCCATTGCTTCGTATAGCCCTTGTACCATTTCTTCTTCAGTAAATTCAGTTTGCGTGTGGCTTTCTTTGATGAGGAACAAAGCAGCAGCATATGAAGCAAACTTAGATTTACCACCTGGAACTTTCTCTAACAGTTTTTTGAGATTGAAGACCATCCGATCATAATACCCATAAGCATTATTCTCTTCAGTAGTCTCGGGTGACTTTATCTTCTTGCCACCCTTGTCGATAATCCCCAGCTTAAAAGCATCAGTCTTGTCAAAAGGTGTTGTGAGCCTTTTAATAAACTGATAAGCGAGGATTAGATCTGCGATCTTTCCAGCCATTTATATTTCCCTAAGAGTTTTCACTATATGCTCATCCAAACCTATCATTGAATCATGAACACGCTTACCATCAACCAATCCAATTTCAGATGGCCAATAGTTTAACATGATCAGAAAAGGTTTCAGATAATCTAGATACCCATCTAACTTTAAGAACAACATTCTCGTTGCAGCTTGTCTCTCAAACATATTATAGATGACAATCATATGATTCAGTATAAGCCTTTCTTTCAAAACGCCAGTCTGTTCATACTTACGAAACAATCTTTTTATGTATCGTATTCGTTTTAAGTCATCATGAAATTCAAGTAAATCCGTACAATTAGGATTCGTATAGTATTTCATAGCAAATAGTAAGTAGTTCTCATCAGTCAAATTTTCAAACATAAATTAGAATGCGCTCAGTGCTGCCCTCTTAATAACAGTTGCGCTTACCGCAACATAAATGTAGTCTGCATCAAACCAAATAGCACCAGCAGCAACAGTCGGAGTTGTTGTTGTTGGGTTATTAGTGTCTGGTGTTGAACTTGTTAGGCGTAAATTTTTACCTGCAACAATAGCTAAGTCAGACGGCACAGCACCAAAAAGGTTCTGTGCAGTGACTCTCTTACTTACTGGAGTGCCTGATGGATTATCCACAACCATAAACAAATCTTCTGCCGCAACCGATGTTGCAGCAGTCAATGCAGTAACTTTCTTATCAGCCATCAGTCAGATCCTTATGCGTCAGCTAATTGGCTATCGTCAGCAGCATCGCCAGAGATAGAACTAGCAGCTACTAATGTTTCGTAGTGTATTCGACCAGAACGACCGCCAGAACCAGCTGTACGCTTAACCCAACCAGCATGAGCAATTCGCTTGCCTTCACCAGCAATACCAACTTCTGTCTCATCAGCACCGTAGATCAAAGCAGCATCAATGTTTTCTGAATAAACAGTAGACAATGGCTTCTCAGATACTTCAAATGCTGCAGCAGAAGATGCTGGAATAGTTGTAGAACCAGTTGCCGAACGTACAGTAGCAGCAGTCCCACTAGCAATAGCAGTGAATACATAATCGTTAGCACCAACACGCAAGAAGTCACCAACATTGTAGGTTGACAAATCTGCTCCACCAGCACCAGTTACAGCTCCAGCAGTAGTAACAGCACATGTGCCCGCTACGGTTTTGCTGTCTTTCATTCCCCATAAACTCATCTTATTTCTCCTAAGATATATTTGTTTTTACTTTCTATTTAGTCTTTTTTCATAGCCAATTTGGTGGCAGCTACACCAATTTTATAGCTGCCATATTCTTTATAGTTCTCTGAATGCCAACTCTTTAGCTTTCAAGAACTTAACTGCGCTCTTAATGGCAGGCATAGGACTTTTCTCAGTACCGACTTTGGTATTGCGACCTGTCTTATACTTAACCTGAACACCATCATCAGTTGTCTGCATTGTAACAAGCAAGTTGTTATTTTTAGGATCTTTCAACTCTACAGAGATGTTATCCTTTAATGCCAATACTAATGGAGCGATATCTTTATCTTTCAGCAATGTGAACTTTTCATTAAGCTCTTGTTGCTCAGCCAGACGCTTGATGGTTGCTTCCATTACAGATTCCCATCGCGAGCCATACTTGCTCTTGAAGGTAGCTTCATCTAGTTTAGGTTTAAGGTCAACCTTTTCCTTCTTACCAGACTTAACACCTTTCTTATCTTCTTCTTTATCGACATTCTTTTCTTCGGAATCGTCTTTGTCGATAGCTTTAGAGATAGCTTTACGTTTCTTGTGTAAGAACTTGTCTGAGCTGTCAACATCACCATCGTTGTCGATGTCTTTGTCTTTACGATCTTTGAACTTCTTCTTAACAGCTTTAGGTTGAACTTTATCAAGACCTTCACCGTCATCAGACTTATTATTAGTGTTGTCTTCATCAATCTGCTCTGGCTCTTGAACTGGCTCAGACTCAACTTCAACTGTCTCAGCTTGACCAGTAACAACCGCATTCACAGCATCTAATAATGAATCGCTTATGCCGTGATTCTTAGCTGTGCCAAAGAAGTTTTCATTAGATTCATTCATTTCTGTTGACTCCATTTTACCTTTAACTTTGAACATTTTGTATTCGCCTTCTTTTTCAGCTTTGTTTGCTCGGTCAAGATACTTCTTAGCTTTCTGCTCATTGTCGAACTTAGAAAACTTAGTTGTATCAGCTTTACCTTTCTTATCGTAGTATTGAACCATGAAGTAATCTTCATTGAGTTCTGCGCTCTCGACCTTAAATCCTTTTTTCTTCGCATCAGCGATACGCATTATAGCGTTTGCGCCAGATTTTGGATCAGGAAACTTGTTTGGATTTTTAGGTGCTTTACTGTAACCAATAATTTTATCGGTCTTTGGATTATTATTTCCACGAACATTTGCTTTAGCAATATGAACAAGATCGTTATCGCCAAATTTAGCTTCGTCTAGCTCAACAGACTCTTTGATCGCACCTTCAAGAGAACGGAAGAACTTCAGCTTAACACCTTTGGTCTCAAACTTAGCATCTTCGATAGTACCCTCTGAAGACTCTTGAGTCAAATTATAGTAGATTCCTTTGGCGATATTGACTTTCACAAGTGGAAAGATGTCACCAGCAATGCTAATCTTTGTGGCATATCTGAATACAGTTTCGCCAGACTTTACGTTAGAACCTTTGATGTACTTCTTATCGCCAGAGTCTAGAGCAAATAGTACCATTGGGTGTTTGCTATTGTTATCGCTCATTACAGCAACTTCTTTATAGCCTTTCTTACGACCGAATGCTACCGCCTGACCTTCACCCCAGTTAGCAGTCTTATCTGTGAACTGTTGGTATGCTTCGTCAAGTTCAACTTCTTCAACTACACCACTACCAGTCATACCAAGTTTCTTACCATATATTGCACGACCTTTAGCAAGATCAATTAAGTCTTGAGCGGCACTTTTTGAGTAGCCCATTTTACTTTGTATATGAGAGGCTGCAGCATTACCTTTACTGTCAATGATATCTTGTATCATCTTAACGTGTGTTTTCTTCAATGCAAATTTACCACCTACTTGTGGAAATGCACCCATACCTTCTTCAATTACATCACCCTCTACTTCAGCTGATTGAATTAAGTATTTTTTCCTGTTTATAAGCTCGAATGTTCTCTTAATAGATGGCGCAACTTTAGCGATTGCCTTAGATGCAGCAGCTTGTACTTTCTCAGCATCTTTAATTGTTTTATCTATTTCACTTATCACATCATCAAGAGACTTAACTAAAACAGGATCAGAAACTTTTGATTTTTGAGCGTCTGCTTTTTTCTTAGCAGTTTTCAACTTTTCTATAGAAGTATGTAAATCGCTGTTAGGCATATCACCTACTTTAAACTGAGCTTTCATAACTAAATTTTCATTTAGACCTTCATGGTGTGTAGACTCTGGAAGAAGAACCTGTACATGATCTTCGCCATTTTTCATACCACCTTTTGTGTAATGTACATTATCTTTGCCATAGTCCTTTACTGCTTGATGGTAATTGACAATGGTGGTTTTTCCTCTCATGGGAATAAGTGTTTTCCAACGCATTCCTCGTGGTGCGTGTGGGTATCCAACGCTCGCCTTTCCTCGTGCTGCTTTTGGGTATTTTGCTTCTTCAAGCGATTTTTCAAACGCCTCATCAAGATCCTTTTCGTCTTTTGCTTCAGGCTTCTCGTGAGTATATCCCATCTTCTTCATGCGCTCGTGGTCTTCAGGCTTCTCAGCTTTATACCCTTTGCCAGTCTCTGGATCATACATCATGTGCGGCTCAAAGTCTTGTTTTGATTCATACATGGATTTAATTGTGTTCGCTAGATTCATTTGTCTTGTTCCTTAGTTATCAACTTTTTTACTTGCTCGCCACTGATAACAAGACCAGTATCCAGCTTTTGTTTTGTCTGTTTTATTAGCGCAATCATGTCTTGCTCTGAATGATGCTCTACGTTTTGGGTCGTCTCGTTTGATTTCCATATTAGGATCACCAAACGTAACTTTAACTACATTACCTTTGTCATTCTTAACATACACACCAAACTTCTTCTTTGAACCTGAAGGAAGTCTGAATGGATCGTTCAGATTAACTTTACGACCTTGATATTCTGATGCCTCTACAACGAGATCTTCATATGTCTCGTCACATTCTTGACACGGTGTATGCTCTTTGTATTTCTTAATTAGCTTTGGTGTGCCTTCTTCACCAGCACCACCTTGCTCAGTGATTGTATCTTTGTACATCTTAGCAAGAACACGAGAAGTAACACCATCGTATTGTTTTGATACCTGAGCAGCATAGTAATCAACACTATGCTTCATTGAGCTGCCCTTAGCTTCTTTCTTCTTTCGGTCATAAACTTTCTTTAAGACTTCGAGCGCAGCTTTGTATTTATTCTTATTGAGTGTTTTAGCTTTCAAGCGGTCAATCAATTCAGTTGTTGGAACTTCTTTCAATTCAGTTTTAGCCTTCTTCTTATTGGCTGTGCCTCTGTTATAAAACCACTCCTTATCTTCCTTTAATGCAACTTTTACTTGTTGCACCTTTGTTTCCATATCTCGAATTTCAGGTTCTAGATCTTTACGTTGGCGACCACGACTCTTTTTAATTAAGTCTTGAAGTTGAGTTTCGAAAGAAGCGAGCTTACGTTTCAAATCACGTTCAGGCTTTCCTTTATATGGATTTTTAAGTGCTTCCTCAACACTTTCTTTCTTTGGCTTTGGCTTACCTTTATGCTTTGCCCATAAATCAGCATCGCCAGTAGTTCTTGTCTTACCGCCAGTAATGAAAGAGTTTACACGAGCAAATGCCCATTGTTGTTGGTTTGCTCCTGGACGATGTCCAGTCTTCCAAGCAGCCATGCCACGATTGTAAACTTTCTTCAGGATACCAAGAGATATGCCAGACTTCTCCGACTTTTTCTTTAGCGCAGTGTCAGCAGCTTCGGTAATCTCAAACGACTCTTCTTGGTTCTTAGCTTTAGTGTCAGCAGTACGAGCGCGATCCATCATACGATCGTGCTTCTTCTTATCAGATGCCTTTTCTCTTTCTATCTTTTCTTTAGCAGAGTCAACTTCACCCTCACCAAACATATCATGATACTTCTTAGTGTGCTTAGAAGTACGAGTCTTAGCACCTGCATCGCCAGCATGCTTATCTGGATATGCTGATGGATCATCCGAATCTTTCTCAGCACCCTTCTTAAATTGCGCATCACGCTTTGCTTTGGTTGACTTAGATAAACCACTATGATATTTCTTTGGCTGTGTTCCTTCACGATCTTTAATGTCTTTGTCTTGAGCAACTTTTGCTTCAAATAATTGATCAAAATCTAACTCTTCTTTCACACCACCCCCACGGACACGCTTCAATCTTGCGATCTCAGCTTTACGGATTTTTGGTAAGAGTTTCTTGGCGAGCTTTGGAATAAGCGCAGACTTTTTCTGTACTAATTTATCGACTTGGATCTTATCTGATGGTGAAAGATTAGCGTAGTTCTTACCACGATCACCCGCAACTTTTTTGCGGATAACAGCAATAGCAGCTTTGTTGGCACGCTTCTTAATAACGTCAGCACCAGCCATCTTCTTCGCTTTCATCTTCTTAAGACGCTGCATCTTTGGAGCAAGACGCTTCATTCTACGACCGATAGCTTTACGCTGAGAGATACTTAATGGCTTTCTATCTTCATCCATATCTTCTTTAAGCACAGAGCGAATAGTGTCATAGATATCTTTAGCATCACGGTCATTCAGCTTCTTGGGCAAACCCGACTTGAATGTTTCAAAGTCTCCTTCAACAGCAACTGCTCTTAACTTAGAAGCAGACATACCTTCAACGCCAGTTGCGTCAGGGTCACGTGCGCCAGCAGAAACTACTTTGATTGAATCGAAGTTGTAGTTCTTTCCATTGTACTTCTGGAGCAGACCATTGAACTCAGTGACTCGGTCAGAGCCAACAACCATAACAACCTCATCATACTGCTTATCGAGTTCGTCCATTATCTGGAAGATTGTCTTAGACTTTGATTGTGTTACTGACTTGCCGAATGCTTTACGAGCGAAACGAATCTTCTCAGCGTAGTTGAGAGGATCTTTCTTATTGTTCTGGGTATGTGACAGATATACTTTTGCTGGAGCTTTTTCTTTCTTTGCTACAGCTTCCACTTTATCAACCAGCTTCTGATGCCCGATTGTTGGTGGATTCATTCTGCCGAATGTGATTACTACTTTTGCCATTTACGTGTTTCCCTTGGGCTTAACGTGTTAAAATTAGTGGTTGACTTATCTCAGTTTAGATGTATAATAGAGATGTCGTTTTTGTAAGTGTATTTATAATATCTTTAACTCCAACCTTTAATGTAGTTGTCAGAGAAGTTGGCATGACTGAACTGCATTCTATTCACTAGCTTTAGCGCACTGCCGTCATTGTCGATAGCAACATAACCTTCTGGAGCAGTTACTTGGAATCCATCTTTGGTTCTCAGTAATGTATCAATGTTACTTGCCTGATCCATTTTATTTATGATCATTTCCTTAGCATCGATCAGCTCATTCATAAGCAAGAAGATATTCTCAAGGTTCTTAACATTAGCGTTAGAAAAGAACTTTAGTATCTCGTCACGCTTATCGGTCTGGACTTTCTTACCCTTTGGTGTCTTGCGCTTATCAGCTTCTTTAGCATAGAAGCCAGTAATGTGGTTGACAAGATCCTTTACATGAGACTTAACGTTTGTAACCTTTTGCCCTGCTCTCACCTTAGTATTGAAGTGTACTGTGATCTGACGAATCAACTCTGGGTTCTCGGAGATCGCATTCATAGTCTTGGAATCTAGTTTACTAAACACCTTGCCTGCATTACTAATGTGCTTGGTTACTGCTTTGTTTTCTTTAGCGGTGAATGTGGCTTTGCCAGACACATCAGTGAACTCGGGATCAACATACCAAACGTCTTTAGACGGTCTCAACTTCTCGGATATCTTCTGACCGAATGATGCTTTCATTGTCTCAAATGACGAGCCGCTGTATACAGTATGCCATACAATACCGATCTTAGCTGATCGAATAGCCTTACCCATTTCTGATTTACTGGGCACAGAGTATACGATTGTGTTTGGGTGGAATGTTGTAACCTTCTCACCATCTATTGTTTCGTTCTTCAAATCGCTTTTGCTGAATAAGAAGTCGCCTTGTAACACTCCAGTAATTCCAAGGTCTGGTAAATGTTTCAGAGCGAGCTTCAGTTTAACTGCCAAGTCACCGCTAGTGTCTTCATCTACCTCGCCAGCACTCTTGTAGATTTTAGGATTTTTATTAAAGACTCCTTTTTTCGCCACAAAAAACTTGCCGTCACGAGGATCTTGTCCAGCAAAAATAGCAGGAGCACCATCCCACTTAACAGTAGTAGAGACACCACGAGAAGAACTGCCCGAAAGCATATCACGCATGCTGCGTAGAAGATTAATAGCTTGTCTTGCACCTGTCACACCTCCATAAAGTACAGCATCCTCAAGATGCGTCATATGTGTATTTTTTTGTTCGATTAAGAAACTGCTAAACTTTTTCATATTAGTATATCTTACAATGTATTGATGAAAAATCGTTTTTCTTTATTGCTGAATAATAACAGCTCTTTAAGATTTCTGGATCGCTCTCAGCTAAAATCTCAAGATAGTATGTTAACCATGCACCTGCCTTTAGCTGTACTTCTGATGTCGGGAAAGGAGACACCTTATCAATAACAAACGACTTCTTCAGTAATTTAGGCAAAGTCTTGCTCAAGTATTTCATTGGGTTGTTCATTATCTTTGTCTTGTCAGCTTTAAGGTCGAACCCATTTTGAGAAGCGAGTTCGGGGAATAGTTGCGCAGACACAGAGCCTAATTGAACATCAGCACCCTTCTGTCTGCCCTCAAGATACACGCGAATGTCACCAACCTTAGCAATCGTACCAGCCTTGTATCCGACACGGAGATTGAATCCGCTGATGTTACCTTGAGTTTCGAAAATAAAATTCTTTTGGAATGGATCAAACAAAACACGCATCGGTTTTAAGTCCACGTCTGGGATATCTGACGTTGAAACTGTTTCGACTTTAGCAGTTTTGTTCTTAGAGATCTTCTTGAGCGATACCCCGAGGATTTCTTTACTCTCAAACTTATCAGAGAGCCACGCATTATATTCATGTAATGATGTAACGTCTTTAGTCTGCTTGATCACCTGCGCCTTTGTTATCTTCATAATCCAGATGTCAGCAGGGTTCCAATTATCTTTTAAGTCTTTTAAACCAAACCGTTTAGCTAGATTAAATAGTACGTTAGAATCATTCTTTTCTGAATCTAAGTAGATCTTATGTTTTGGTAGATTACCAAAGGTCTTGGAGAATGCGATGTATTGCTGCTCGAAGTTATGCATCCACTCTGGGCTGAAGTCAAATCCTACTTCCGCAGATACTTGCTTCAGTGTCGGCTTCTTACCTTTAAATGCACCTTCAAAGTATGCGATTGAACCAGCTTCTTGTTCTGCTGTCGTTGGGTTTGCTACTGTCTGCCCTTTCTTGGGAAGGCGACCACTACCACGCATTCCACCTGATGGCACAAGTGCAATGTTAACAAGTTTAGACGAAACATACTTCTCACCTTTAGGCATGAAGCCATAACCTGCTAAGTCTTTGTGTGCGGCAAGTTTGGGAATAAGTTTCTTATCAGTGATCTTTATCATCAACTGGGTCTTTGCTTTCTTGAAGTCATACTTCGGTTCGATGTATACAACATCATCGTCAGCATGCTTTTTAAGGCGAGTAATAAACCTCTTCAGTTCAGGGTTCATTGCAGTAGGTAGGTGTTCGTAGCCCAACCATAGTTTGGTTGACTCTACAAGGTATTCATTAAAATTGTACATTACACAGCCTTTAGTTGATAATAGAATTTATATTATAACCTATTTATAAGCAAAGGCAAGCTGTAGATTGAGCATTTTAATGACATGCTCAGGTCATCTGGGTGCGCGATGAGAGAGAGTGAGAGAGAGTTCGCGCACTCAGCGTTACACTTTCAGACCACCAAAGTTCTTACGACCCATCTTCTTGGTCGCCCACTTCATTTGATCATCTTCCTTAGCACGTTCGCCAAAGCCCGAGTTATCAAATACTGGACCATTGTCAGCAAGGTCTTCTTGAGCAGTCTGTTCAACATCATACAATCGCATCTTGGCTCGATCAATACCAACCATAAACCTCTTATGGGTGCTTGGGTCGCCATAACGATTCTTCAACTGCTTGATCATTATTTGTCCAAGCTCATCAAGCTCTTCAGTGACAATCAATGCTGCCATGAAGTCAGCTGTAGCAGGTAGACCAAACGATTCAGATGTGTCAGTCAACTCAATATCACTGCTACCATAACCGCTTCGTGTTGTCTGTGTAGCAGATACAATCGGCACGTTCTGCTCTACAGCCAACCCACGCAACTCCTCAGCAATTGCTTTGATTAGAGTATAAGAGTTTACATTAGAGCCAGCCTTCATCCTAGAGGAGCTACAGATATTCAGATAATCAATATAGATGATATCAGGAATAAACGCTTTTTTCAGCTTCATCTCATTCAACAGATGACGGAAGTGACCAACACCAGCAGAGGCAGTAGGATATTCCTTGACAATTAACTTGCCTGCTGTCTTGCCCTTGACACGTTCGATCTTTTTGGTATACATATCCTTAGATAAGGACTTGAGATTATCAAGAGTCACATTGAGTAGATTAGCATCAATACGTTCCGCAATCTTTTCTTCAGCCATCTCCATAGTGATATACAATACGTTCTTGCCATCCATAAGGTTAGCCGCACCCATGTGACACATTGCCAAAGACTTACCAGCACCAGTACCTGCCATAAGTATGTTCAAAGACTTGCGAGGCAAACCACCCTGTGTAATTTTGTTCATATACTCAAGGTCAAACGGAACACGTTCTTCCTTGCGGTGATAAAACTCAAACCGTTGTTCAGCATCTTCAACAAAGTCGTGACCAATGTTAGGGTCAAACGAAACGCTCAAAGCATTAGATAACAGCTCTGGTATCGCACCTTTGTCTTGCTTCTGATCTTTACTATCATCAAGAATACTAATGCTCTCCATGATGGCATTGTACACAGCTTTTTCTTGACAAAACTTTTCAGTTGTATTGATGAGCCAATCAGGATCTTCAGTTTGTTCAACAGACAGTGACGAAATATATTCGCCACACTCTGTGAATTCACTATCCGAAAGATTAGTCTTTTGATCAAGTTCAATGACAAGAGCCTCTTTAGTAGGCACAGTATTAAACTTGTTTATGAAAAGGTCTATCTGTTCATAGACCGCACGTTCCACACGATCACTGAAGTAATCAGGCTTTAGATAGGGAAGTGTTCTCCTAGCATAATCCTCATCATTCAGTAGGTGTCTCAGTATCAGTTGTTCCTGCATTATCTACGCTCTCTCTCAATTGTTGTTCAATAATATCGACAAGTATGTCTCCCATTATACCAATCGCTTCATCAGAAGTCAAGTCAACGTCTGTAGGATTATCAATAGTTATTGTATTGTAATCAAGTACAGCCTGTCCATCTTCTTCTCTTTCATGAAACGATACGGTATCATACTGAAAGGTGAGTCCCTCACAACTACCTTCCAATACCTTAACAGCCCAATGATCCGCATGGAATCCTTCAGGTGATTCTACCAAATCATATTTAACCGACATCTTCTAAGTCCTCTTCTGTCTTTTCATCAGCACCGATCTGACCATATTTAAACTCTTTAGAAGCAGCAACTTCAAGCTGTTCCATAATTTCAGGAGTGAAATACTTTTCAGGATTTTTATTGATTGCCTTACCAAACACCTTACTGCCATCAGGCAATTCATAACGTGTTGACACTTTCTTAATGATGTCATACTTTTCAGCAAGATCAAGCAGACCATAATAGCGATCAAGACCAGTATCGTATGACAGTTTCACTTCAATCTTTTTCTGCTCTTTAGTGAAGCGAGACTTATGCATGGTAGCCTTGATGATATTACCAACAACATCAGTACCATCTTTATCTTTCTTCTTACCAAGCATAACAATAGATGAAGCAGCATACTTTAAGCCAGAACCACCAGAGATTTCTTTAGTCGGGATATAAGCACCAACAACATCATAGACGTGGTTAGTTACAAGCAACGGAACATTAGCTTTAGCCAACTTCAGAGACAATACTCGGAAAGTACCACGCAACAACTGTGCTTTAGTCATATCACGCTTGTCACTACCAGCTTCAGTATCAGCAAGCTCTTTGTTAGAAGATAACATACCAAGCGAATCAAGAACCATCATCATTGGGGGAGCATCTTTACCTTGCTCAATGTATGTGGTCAGAATACGAGTTGCGTTTGTACGAAACTCTTCAATAGAGCATGGCTCAGAGATAATAACACGCTTTGTGTCAATACCACGATCTTCCATCATCTGCTTAGTTACAGCAGCCTCAGTATCAAAATAGATAACACCACCTTCTTTGTTGTCATCTAGGAATTGCTTGAGCACACCTAGAACAAAGAATGTTTTACCAGTAGCAGATTCACCAGCAAACGCTGTGATCTTATTATTGGGCACACCACCATACAGACTACCAGATACAGCAGCATTCAAAATATATGAACCTGTATCAATGGAGCCTGAAAACTCGGAACTGTTAGCACCCTCATCGAGGAGAGACGTGTTGTCAATCCCCTTTACCATATCAGTTAAAAAACTCATCACTCACCTCGTTGTAAATTGAACTACTAATTATATACCATAACATATCAAAAGTCAATAGCGATTAGCTATTATATATCTTATCAATCAGATCACTAAACTCTTCCAGCTTACCGTTTCGGTTTGGCCAGTAGATATAATCTTTCTCTGGGTTCATAGCTAAATTGTTGAGTAGCGGTTTGAATGTATTGTATAGATCAACACACTTAGCTTCCCATGTATCGGCAGATTCACTCGCTTTAGTTGCTTCTGTGCTTGCCTGTTGGACAACGTCCAATTCATCTTCAGTGACGGCTGTGAAGCCAAAATCAAAATCGAAGTCACTCATCTCTATTTCCTCTTATCCAAAAAAACTTTCTAGCGAACTTTTCTTCTCAGAGTCCCAACCGACTGAATCAAGTATTGCCTTCAGTGGATCAAGAAATGCTTTCTGAAATTGTAAGTCGCGGTCTATGTAGGAGTTTAAATTAAATTCCTTGGGTAGTGTTGTCATAACACTAATGATATTTTGCCTTGTTGGGTTTGGTAGAACCAGATAACAAAACTTAATCTTCTCGCCATCCTTGATAGTCTCATACTTCTTCGTGAGTTTCATGTCACGGAGCATATGATTGTATACCAACCCACCACGGACATGAATCGGTGTTCCTTTAGGGATTGTCAACTCATCGCCCGATACTGTATACTTATTCAAATCGGATATTGAGCGAGGAAAGGCAATGTCTTCAAAGCTGAAAGTATTAAACTTTTCTCTGAACTCAGAGATGTAACTCTGGACTTGATCCTCGCCTTTGGTCATGATAATCATGATAGCTTCTTTCAGAGCATCACGGCACACTGCTGGTGTTGAAGACTTAACAGTCTCGATACCCATCATCTTGAGTTTAGGTTCAGCATAACGAACACCCTCATTGTCATACACATTGAGCATATAACGTTTCTTGGCTGTCCAGATACCTTTATCAGCAATCGCTTCTCGCTTCATAAACATCTTCTGCGAGTATGCGTTAGTTAGCTGTGCCAGTTCTTCATAACTCTTATCAATAAAAGGTTCCAGCTTCTCGCTTGCAACTTTGTCCAAGAAGTTGACGACCTTGACAGGATCACTTCCCTCTTTAAAGCATTTGCGTACAAGTGCATCGAGATTGACATAAATTGAATCTGTATCCGATGCAATAACATAGTCAACTTCGCTTGTATCCAAGATATTGTTGAGGTATTCATTCACTCTCCTTTCAATCCATCTAATTGATAACTGCCCAGACAATGTAATTGCCTCAGCTTTACGCACATCAAAGAACCGAAAGTATTTATTACCAACAGCACCATAAGCTGAATTGAGCTGAACCTTTTTCGCAAGTTGAAGGTTCTTGTACTTACTTATATCTTTTACAAGTTGCTTCTTTCGCTCTAGAAGTTCAGCTCTCTCAGTCATTATATTACAATCCCGCTTGTTGCTTGGACATATGCCTTTTCAATATCATCATTACTTTCGGTCATGAATACCATACCACCAGTATAGAAAGAAACTGAGTCAACATCAGCTTTACCAGTCGCACAAACGCCATGAGCAAATCCCATACCCTGCTCACCATGGACTAACATGCGTGGCTTAGTGAGTACAACACCAGCAGCTGTCTCTTCTTCAAACTTACCAACAAACTCTCCAGTGAGAGTCACTAATGAAACCACAGTACCTTTCTTCATATTTCTAATAACCTTTTGTTTATTTCTTCAAGTTCAGTTTGTGCGGCAAGCATCTTCTGCTTATAACCAACACGCTCGTTGTACATCTTTTCCATCATCTCAGGCAAGAAACCTTGCTTGTCTTTTCTGAAATATCTTCCGTTGCCAGCCATTGAATGCTCTGGCGGTGCATCAATCTTACGATCAATTATATCCTCTAACGTGACTTCAGTCAACCACTCATCCTCAACAAACGTCTCAGGAGAGATGTTGTACTGCATAATCAAATGCGGATACAGTGAGTTCAAATCGAAACTCATCACCCAGTCGTGCATACCAACATGAGGCTCTTTGACATACGCTCCAGCAAACTGAGAGTTTTTGATTGCCTCGCTCTTTGGTGGTATGACAATATTCTTTGACATGAGATAGTTATGTATAAGAACATCCCACATCGTAACCTGCGTGAATACGTCATTGTAGTTCACCTTAGCATCATAAGCAATCGCCAAAGCACCTTCAATGAGCTTCATCTTATCCTCAAGCCTATCAATAATCGCGACATCTTTGATATTATAGTCAATAAACTTTTTGTAATCTTGTTTGTGTAATTGGTTCAGGTTATCAAACTCAGAGTAATCGACCTTGCGTTCACCAAGCTCTACATGAGCAATGTGATCAAGTTTGTATGATTCCTGTTGCGAGTATGTAAACTTCTTATACAGGTGGAGATAATCTAGCGTAGCGACACCAGTCAATTCATAGATGGTATCTTCACGATTGAAGTTGCGGATGGTACGTTCTTTGATCCAACCATATGGTGAGAGTCGTTTCACAAACTTATCATCAAACAACTTAGCAATGCGGTTCACAAGGTATGGAATATCAAACCCTTCAATGTTCCAACCAGTGACGATATCAGGGTCAAGTCTTTGCCACAAAGCAACAAAGGCAGACAACAAACGTTTCTCGTTGACACAATTGACATACTTGACGTTTTCTTGACCAGTGTCATCATACTCACCAACACCCATAACATAGTATTGTCGCTTGCCGTTCCGTGTTAGGGAAACAGTGATAGCTGTAACCTCTTGATCAGCCTTTTCGGGAGCAGGGAAACCCTCTTCCGAAGCAACCTCAATATCAATGTTAGCAATACGGATCATGTCAGTATCATAATCATTGCCAAACCTTTCGTTTATGCAAGTGTAAGCCCACTTGGTTGATCCGTAGATCTTAAAGTTTGAAACACCTTCATACTTCTGTACAAAGTAGCCAGCCTCACGGATGTCACCAAGCGCAACCTCGTCAACATATTCGCCCTCAAGCGTTGTCCACTTAGTTGGCTTGGGTGATGGGACATACAATTTTGGATTGTAGTCTACCTGATGCGTGAAACGTCTACCATCCTGATAACCACGGATGTTTACCTTGTTACCTCGCACGTGCGCATGGGTATAAAAATACATTAAGCGTCATATCCTTCAACTTCTTCGATCTCAAGCTCACCGTGCATAACGATGTTTGACTCTTCGCTATCATAACCCTCTGCTTCAAGGAAGAAGAACCCATCTCCTAAATAACCTTCATCGAGATATTCTTTTTTCTCATCAGTCTGCCCACCAACAAAGTCGATATCTACCGAAACGCCATCCCAAGTAGAAACAAACTCATGCTCTTCAAACTGGTATGGCTCAAACTCATCATCATCTTCAGCATATCTTGCTGCTTCAAGGATGTCAACCTCGTCTTGATTTTGCGGTGTGACATTGACTGTACCGTTGCGCCAAAGCGTACTCACAATCATTTTTTGTTCATCATCATCACAGTTAATGAATGTCTCAGCCTCAACAAAACACTTCTTGTATAGCGGAGAAACGCTGTATGTCTTACCGACTTTAATTTCCATCTCACTCTCCTGTTATCATATTGTAAATATCACGCCAATTATTGGCTCTTGTTCCATTATACTCTTTATTGTACCTATGGTCAACCAAAATACTTCTTAGACCAAACCGTGTACCCAGCTCAGCATTGGCAGGCTTATCTTCGATCCACCAACACTCGGAGTCTCTATACTCTACCAGAGCATCATCTTTATCAGCACCACACTCAAGGCAAACCAATACAACAAACACACCCTTACCAAAAACATCGTCAAGATTCTTCTGCCTCAACTCTTGAGCTTTGTGATCCGATGTCATAGAAGTGATACAGTGAAACACATAGCCGTGTTCTTCATGTAGCTTGCGGACATACTTAACTGCGTCTCTGAGAGGCGGGATGTC
>Ga0115562_1001317_pt1 | contig 18234 bp, 17 predicted proteins | sample COGITO_mtgs_1105_6_FD_87200 | JGI IMG/M metagenome (GOLD analysis project Ga0115562, IMG submission 87200) | Pelagic marine microbial communities from North Sea - COGITO_mtgs_110516 | ecosystem: Environmental > Aquatic > Marine > Epipelagic | place: Germany:Helgoland, sampling site Kabeltonne...
ATGTGCCAGCGCGCCATTATGGGGCGTAAAATTTTTAAGCCATTGAATTTAAACAATAAAATGTAGCCATGGTTATTTACCCGTGAGAGTCCAGCCCCACGCATTGCACCAAATAAGTGCGAATTGCACCAAAATAAACCGTCAATCGCCCCAAAATGTAGCGCCAAGGGGCCGAAATTAAAGATCCTACTCTTCACAGTAACCGTAATATTGCAGACCTGTTAACCGGCCGCCTCTGGTAGACTCCGCGCCGCCTAACCCCCCTTCACCTTGGAGAGACACGCAGCGTGATCAGCCAGCTGAGAAATATTGCCATCATCGCCCACGTAGATCATGGCAAAACGACACTTGTGGATTGCTTGCTACAGCAGTCCGGCACGCTTGATAGAAAAGCGGCGGGCACTGAGCGAATCATGGATTCGAACGACCAGGAAAAAGAGCGTGGCATTACCATTCTTGCGAAAAACACGGCCATTCGCTGGCAAGACTATCGCATCAATATTGTGGACACACCCGGACACGCAGATTTTGGCGGCGAAGTGGAGCGCGTGCTGTCTATGGTCGACTCGGTGCTGTTGTTGGTGGACGCCGTTGACGGACCGATGCCACAGACTCGATTTGTTACATCGAAGGCTTTTGAGCGAGGCCTCAATCCCATTGTTGTTATTAACAAGGTCGATCGCCCTGGCGCCAGGCCCGACTGGGTGGTTGATCAGGTTTTTGATCTCTTCGACACCTTAGGTGCCAATGAGGAGCAGCTCGACTTTCCTATTATTTATGCATCTGCTCTGAACGGCATATCGGGCGAGGAACACGAAGCGATGGCAGCCGATATGGAGCCGTTGTTTCAAACGATTGTCGATAAAGTCCCCGCACCGTCAGTGGATACTGAGGGTCCCTTGCAGCTGCAAATCTCGGCCCTCGACTACAGCAGCTATGTGGGTGTTATTGGTGTTGGGCGTATTACCCGTGGTTCAGTAACCCCTAATACCCAAGTGGCTGTTATTGACCGCAATGGGGACAGTCGCAACGGAAAAATTCTTCAGGTTATGGGTTATCAGGGCCTAGAACGGGTCGACGTGGCTGAGGCTGGCGCTGGCGATATTGTCTGCGTGACAGGGATCGAGGCATTGAATATTTCTGACACCTTATGCAGTCCGGGAACGCCCGAGCCGCTGCCGCCTTTGTCTGTCGATGAGCCGACGGTAAGCATGACCTTTCAGGTTAACGATTCGCCATTTGCCGGGCTTGAAGGCAAGTATGTAACGTCGCGCAATATTCGGGAACGGTTGGAACGTGAACTCATACACAATGTGGCTTTGCGCGTGGAAGAGGGGGATTCCCCGGACAAATTCTCCGTATCCGGTCGCGGGGAGCTGCACCTGTCAGTGCTGATAGAAAGCATGCGTCGTGAAGGTTTTGAGCTGGGTGTTTCGAGGCCCGAGGTCATTCAAAAAGAGATCGACGGTGAGCTCTGTGAACCCTACGAAAATTTAGTCATCGACTGCGAGTCAGAGCACCAAGGTGGCGTTATGGAGGAGTTAGGGCTACGCAGAGCCGAAATGAAGAACCTGGTGATTGACGGTAATGGACGCGTGCGCCTTGAGTTTATTGTTCCAGCCAGAGGTTTAATTGGGTTTCGCTCACAGTTTTTAACGCTAACTTCAGGCTCGGGCATCATGACTCATGTTTTTGATCACTATGGTCCTGTAAAGCGCGCAGAGCTGGGCGGTCGCGTAAACGGCGTCTTGGTTTCCATGGTTAAAGGCAAAACCTTGGCCTACGCGCTATACACCTTGCAGGAGCGAGGGCGCCTTTTCGTGGATCCCAATAAAGATGTCTATGAGGGGCAGATTGTTGGGCTGCATAGTCGCGGCAATGACCTGGTTGTTAACCCGACGAAGGCCAAGCAGCTGACTAATGTCCGGGCTTCTGGCACCGATGAGGCTCTGATTCTATCGCCGCCAGTGCGTCACAGCCTTGAACAGGCCTTGGAATTTATTGAGGATGATGAGCTGGTAGAGGTGACACCCGATAGCATTCGGCTACGTAAAAAATTGCTTCTTGAACACGAACGCAAGCGAGCGGCGCGCAGCGCAGCGTAAAGTCCCTGGGCTTGAAATAAGGTCGCAATTTGGTGGCCTAAGCATTGGCCGTCGCTAAATGGGGCGGGTTCAGCTCAGCAGCATTTCAAAGTGCGGCAGGTCGTCCTCAAGGTAGGGGCCTTTCACCGTGGTGAAGCCCAAGCTGTGATAAAACTCCTGCAGGTAAGCCTGGCCGCTAAGTCTGATGTTGGCACTGGGCCATAGTGCTTTGCTGTATGCGAGGCTCTGAGCCATGGCCTCACGGCCTAATCCTTGACCCCGGTAATCCGGAGTCACGGCCACGCGCCCGATAGACAGTTCCGGATAAACCGCCCCCGGAGGCGCAATTCTCAAGCAGGCAACGAGTTGTCCCTGTAACAGTCCCTCAAGGTGCCAGCAGTCTGGGTCCTTGCCATCGGGGTCTAAATAGGGGCAGGTTTGCTCGACGACAAAAATACTGCCCCTCAGGTTTAGCATGGCGTGCCATTGCGATGCGCTGAAGAGATCGAAATGGCGAAAACGCCAATTGAGGGTATGAGACATAGTGTTGCCAGTTTTTTGCCATCGAATGCGCCCTTTTCAGGACACAGATAGTTTATCGGGTTAGGATTCAATCGGACAGGCATTATAGGGCTGCAGAGTATGCTGACCACTGGGCAAGTACAGGACGACATCGGTCTTCTCAACAGCGCGGCAAGGCAATCATTGTCGGGGGTTTTTGTCGGCCTCGATATTGAATCGAATTTGGTAGAGCTGCCTGCGAGCCGGTCGGTGCATTTTACGCCCCTTCCTAACCACACGATTGCCAGGGTGGAATCGGGTCTTGTATCGGTTCTACATGAGCAAACGGTGGTCGGCGTTTTAGAGCCCGGTGATCTTGTTTTAGGCGATAGCGCTCAGGTACCAGCAACCGTGACCGCGCTGCAATTTGGCTCAGACGAAGGCGCTACGGTTAGAACTTGGGAACAAGATTCTTTTTTGCGCGCTATCAGTAACGACACGGCTCGCCAAAATCACTGGTTGGCCGCTCTGATACAAACGCAATCTCTTATGTATCGCATGAGTGGCCTGAATATTCAGCGACAAGCTGGGCTGGGAGGTGATACCGAGGTTTACTCTCCGGGTGCGGTCATTATTCAGCAGGGAGACCCGGCCGACGATGTGTTTTCTATGGTGGCGGGTGTTGCGCAGGTATTAGTGGATGAGCAGCCCGTGGCCAGAATTGCCACCGGAGAGTTGTTTGGCACCATGGCGGCGCTCACGAACGGGCACAGGAATGCTACCGTTACTGCTTTGGAGCGCTGTTCGGTACTGCGTGTTCCTAAGGATCGATTTTTTGAAATTATTCGCACACGTCCAGAAGCGGTGCAGGGTTTGTTGGTGGATATGGCGCGCTCTATTACCGCACTTAACGGAGAGGTTGTGACCTTGCGCCACCGGTTAGCACAAACTTAAATCCTATCCCTGTTATCAATAACTACTGAGAGTTCCAGTTCATGTCTGATCCGGTAATGGGCGCTACAAGCCCTGAAACCCTGTCGTTACGCGAATATGCAGAAAAGGCTTACCTCGATTATTCGATGTACGTCATTCTTGATCGTGCTCTGCCCAACATCGGTGACGGGCTTAAGCCGGTCCAGCGACGCATTGTGTATGCGATGAGTGAGCTGGGGTTAAAGGCTACCGCGAAGTTTAAAAAATCAGCCCGCACCGTCGGTGACGTTATTGGTAAATTTCATCCCCATGGCGATAGCGCAGCCTATGAAGCCATGGTGCTTATGGCCCAAGATTTTAGCTATCGCTATCCCTTAATCGATGGCCAGGGTAATTGGGGTTCACCCGATGATCCTAAGTCATTCGCCGCCATGCGTTACACAGAATCCAGACTCACGCACTACGCAGATATTCTTCTGGCCGAATTGGGGCAGGGGACGGTTGATTGGCAGCCAAACTTTGATGGCACCCTTGATGAGCCTATGGTGCTACCCGCCCGCGTACCTAATTTGCTGCTCAACGGTACCACGGGAATTGCTGTGGGAATGGCTACTGATATTCCACCACACAATTTGCGCGAGGTCGTCAGGGCCACCATTCGGTTGCTGGAGGCGCCTCGTGCGGCTATCGAAGAGCTCGATGACATTATTCAAGGCCCCGATTTTCCCACCGAGGCAGAAATTATTACCCCGCGCGCTGAAATTAGCGCGATGTATAAAACCGGTCGCGGTTCTCTTAAGATGCGCGCGGCATGGCGAGTAGAAGACGGCGCCATTGTCGTTCATGCCCTGCCACATCAAGTCTCGGGATCGAAAGTTCTCGAGCAAATTGCGGCGCAAATGCAGGCCAGAAAGTTGCCCATGGTTGGGGATCTGCGGGATGAGTCGGATCATGAGCATCCAACACGATTTGTGGTGGTGCCCCGCTCAAACCGCGTTGATCTCGATGCCCTGATGAGTCACTTGTTCGCGACGACAGACTTAGAACGCAACTATCGTGTGAATCTCAATGTGATTGGCATCGACGGCCGTCCCGGGGTCAAATCTTTGGCGACGATTTTGCTCGAATGGCTGGAATTTCGCAGGACCACTGTGCGCCGTCGCCTCGAGTATCGGTTAGAAAAGGTCCTCAAAAGACTTCATATTCTTGAGGGCTATCTCGTTGCCTACCTCAATATCGATGAAGTGATTCGGATTGTTCGTGAAGAAGATGCGCCACGACCAGCCCTTATGGCAAGATTTGAGCTCACCGAGGTGCAAGCCGACGCTATTCTCGATTTAAAGTTGCGCAACCTCGCGAAGCTGGAAGAAATGAAAATTCGCGGCGAGCAAAATGAATTGGCTGAAGAGCGCGACGACCTCGAAAAGACCCTAGGTAGTGATGCGCGGCTAAAAACACTCATTAAAAAAGAGCTGGAGGCTGTTGCCAACGATCATGGCGATGAGCGACGCTCGCCAATAGTGGCCCGGGAAGAAGCTAAGGCCTTCAGTGAGCTGGAGTTAACCACGGCAGATCCGCTGACCATTGTTTTGTCTGAAAAGGGCTGGATAAGAGCGGGCAAGGGACATGATATTGACCCTGAAACCCTGAGTTATAAATCTGGAGATGCTTTTAAATTGGCCGCAAAAGGCCGAAGTAATCAGCCTACAGTGGTCTTTGACTCTACCGGCCGTTCCTACAGTTTACCGAGTCATCAACTGCCTTCAGCCCGGGGCCAGGGCGAGCCATTGACCGGGCGTATTAATCCCCCATCGGGTGCGACTTTCGAGGCCCTGCTAACTGGGGTAGATGCTGACCGTTATTTGTTGGCTAGCGATGCGGGTTACGGTTTTATCGCTCGGTTCGCTGATCTTCAGACAAAAAATAAGGCCGGCAAAGCGGTTTTATCCCTGCCTAAGGGTGCGGGGGTGCTCCAGCCCGGAAGCGTTGGCAGCGCAGACGAGGCGGCAATGGTTGCCGCGGTGACCAATGAGGGTCGGCTCTTGGTATTTCCTCTGACCGACCTCCCCGAGCTTTCGCGAGGAAAGGGCAATAAAATTATTGGCATTCCAACGCCAAGGGCTGCTGCCCGAGAGGAATTAATGGTGGGTGCAGTCGTTCTGGTCCCAGGCACTGTGCTGCAAATTACCGCCGGTAAACGGCATTTAAAGCTCAAGTTTAGTGACCTTGAAAATTATCGGGGTGAGCGCGGTAGGCGCGGTAACAAGCTGCCTAACGGCTTTCAGAAGGTCGTTGCTGTTGGCGTCGTAGGGGCTGACTGAAGGCTAAAGTCAGTCTTCGGGTTCGTCACTGATAATGAGCGCTCGTAGCAGAATTTCGCGCTGGCGCTCAACGAGGTCTCTGTGGCCGTCGGCGAATTGTCCTAGCCGATAACGCCCCGGTGGCGCCTCTTCGATGCCTACGCGGTTCATGAGCTGGACATCCTGTGTCAGGGTCTCAGACAGGTGGATTTCGTTTCCTGACTGACGCGCTAAGGCTTCCAGTTCATCTACCGCGGCTTGGGTGTAGAGGCCCGGGTAAATGTCTTCGCCATCGCCGCGTCCTAGTTCACTGCCGCCGACGGCGAGCCCCAGCCCAACGGACAATCTCAGCTGCTCCTCTAATTTTGGTGCTGTCTGTTGAATTAACCAGGCGCAGCTTGCTGCCCGGACGGTCGGTGAAGCAATTTTATGTTTACCGTTAAACCATACGGCAATACCGAACTGGCGAACGACCTGCAGCTCACCGTTATAAAAACCTGCAGCACCGTAGATCATGCGATGTATGTGAGCGACATAGCGCTGTAACCGTCGCTCATCTACCGTTTCCAAATAGCCAGGAAGACTTCTGAAGTGGATAAATAAAATGGCGGTTTCGACGTAGTGTTGATCCCCCAGACTTTGCTGTTGTGTGGGAGGCTTGAGTAGGTCCAGCGGCAGCGCGGCAACACGCTCTCTCAGTGCTTCGATCTCGTTGGCACTCACCTGCTCAGTATCCCCAACAACCCCAAGCTCGGCGGCCACGGCCTGTAAATTTTTACCCAGCCGTAAAGCCAGAGTTCGGGTGATCAAATAAACCGCAATGCTCAGTAAAATTGCCAGACCCGATAGGCTGAGCACAAATTGGAACTGTGTACTGTCACTAATGGCTGTACTGAGGGCGACTTCGGCAACACCGGCCTGATCACCCGCAATCATAATGGGTGCCTGGAAAATCGAACTGCTAGACTTTTGATCGCCAACTGCCACGAGTTCGCGCTTATCAACATCGAGTGCTCTGGCCGCAACGATACGCTTCTGTTCGGCAAGTTTGTTCAGCTCGCCTGCAATACCCAAGCGATCACCGGTTGCCATCTCTGCACCGAGTCGCCGCGCTAATTGCTCGGCCACGGCCTGTCCATACTCCCCTTGAAGGGTGGCCTGACTGTGACTGCTGGACTGTGCGGCTAACCCTACCAGCGCAAGACTAGAAATGAGACAGCAAAGGCATGCGGTTGCTGCCAGCTGCTGGTGCAGGGGTAGGCGACTAATGACTGTTGCAAGTGCGCGCACTGTTATCGGCCTTATTTGAAGTAGCCCGCAGTATAAACGTCACGTCTGCGCTATGCTTGTCATCCTCAAGGATTAAACTATGACGAACACGCGATACACGCTGACTGCGATCTCAGCGAATGGTCAGCCGGATGCTTTTGCGCCGTTGAATAAGGCCTTACGGGCTTTTTCGGCGACAACCTTAGAGGTGCGAGTTTTGCCCGTACCTCGATCCCTGGCGGGGCGCAGATCAGCCCAGAGTTATTCTTTGCCCGCCGACTACGATGTCGATCTTCTGGCTCGATCCTTGAGAGAGCTTGACCGAGAGGCGGCACTGGATTGGGCAATACAGACCGTGACTTCTCGAGTGCGCCCCTATCGTCTTGCGGTATTTGACATGGATTCTACGCTTATTCAGTGCGAGGTTATTGATGAGCTAGCGCGGGTCGCGGGGGTGGGGGCGCAGGTTGCCGCTATTACAGACCGTGCCATGCGCGGCGAGCTCGACTTCCAGGAAAGCTTTATAGAACGGGTGGCATTGCTTAAGGGCTTGGAGCTCAATGCGGTTGATCGCATTCTAGAGGTCATGCCGATTACGGAGGGTGTGAGTGAGCTGCTGTTGACTCTGCGTGCAAAGGGGGTTTACACCGCCATTTTGTCCGGTGGCTTCTTACCCTTTGCCCAGTATTTACAGCGAAAGTTTGGTTTTGATGAAGTTCATGCCAATGGTCTCGATAGCGATGGGGGCGTGCTGACGGGAAAAGTACAGGCGCCGATTGTTGATGGTGACTACAAGCGCAAGGCCTTATTAGACATTGCTGAGCGAAAAAATATTGCTCTCGAGGACACCATAGCTGTTGGTGACGGTGCCAATGATCTACCCATGCTGACGGCTGCGGGCCTGGGTGTGGCTTATGCCGCCAAGCCACTGGTGCAGGCACAGGTAGATTTACAACTTAACCATGTTGGGCTCGATGGTGTCTTGTACTACCTCGGTGCCGGCAGTGAACTCAATGACGCATAGCGCTGAAGTCTTGGCAATGCTGCGGTATGATTCGCGGCGACTGACGTAAGGAGCGCCCTATGGCCAATTTTTCCACCAACGAATTCAAGTCCGGTCTAAAAGTGATGCTCGATGGCGAGCCGTGCTCGATTCTCGAGAACGAGTTTGTGAAGCCGGGTAAAGGCCAGGCGTTTAACCGCGTTAAGTTGCGCAACTTGCGCTCGGGCCGGGTATGGGATCGCACCTTTAAATCGGGGGATTCGTTGGAGGGTGCCGATGTGCTCGACGTTGAGCTCGAATACTCCTACACCGATGGTGAGTTTTTCTACTTTATGGACCCGGTTAGTTTCGATCAGCATGCTGCGAGTGCCGATGCCGTGGGGGATACCCAAAAGTGGCTAAGGGAGCAGGAAAAGTATGAGGTGACCCTGTACAACGGCGCCCCCATTACCGTGAGCCCACCAAATTTTATTGAGTTAGAAATTACCGAAACTGATCCTGGCTTGAAGGGCGATACCGCACAGGGTGGCTCCAAGCCAGCAACGTTGACGACGGGTGCGGTGGTTCGTGTTCCCCTGTTTATCTCCCAGGGTGAGAGTATTCGTATTGACACGCGAACCGGAGATTACGTCAGTCGCGCCAGCAAAAACTGAAAACCAGCGGTGACAGACTGGCGCCCAGGGGCTAACCACGTCATCCAGCGGCAGCGTGCCGCTTTGCTTGCCGATCTCAGAGACTACTTCGCAAAACAACGTGTTATGGAAGTCGAAACCCCGCTGCTGTGTCGGGCGGGTGTATCAGACCCTGCCTTGGAAAATTTTGAAGTGCCCTGCGGTCATGAGATGCGCTTTTTACAGACCTCACCTGAGTACGCTATGAAACGCCTGTTAGCGGCGGGTAGTGGTGATATTTTTCAAATTTGTAAGGCCTTTCGTTGGGAGGAGCAGGGGGTGCGTCACAACCCCGAATACACCTTGCTCGAGTGGTACCGCCTAGGTATTGACCACTATCAACTGGCACGGGAAGTGGGAGAGCTCGTGGCGGCTGTGCTAGAGCGCCCGGGCTGGCAAATTTGGTCATGGCAGGCGATTTTTCAGGAAGTCCTCGGTGCAGGTGCCCACACGGCTCCTCGGGAAGAACTTGAGGCGCTGGCTATGGGCCATCTGGGAGAAATCCCCTTGGGCCTTGATCGCGATAGCTTGCTCGATTTATTAATGAGTCACTGCGTGGAGCCTGCGATAACCGGTTGGGGTATTGTTTTTATTATTGACTATCCGGCATCTCAGGCGGCGTTGGCACAACGGATTTTGGATGTGGCAGGGGAGCCTCGGGGAGCGCGCTTTGAGTGTTATGTAGACGGCACAGAGCTTGCAAATGGCTATTGGGAGTGCGGTGATGCTGCGGAGCTCAGGGCACGTTTTGCCGAAGATAACAGTTTGCGGAAGGCGCGAGGCCAAAGCGACCGTAGGCCTGACGAGCAACTTTTAGATGCTTTAACAGCAGGTTTGCCTCCTTGTGCAGGCGTTGCGTTGGGCGTAGATCGTCTGCTGGCTCTAAAAACAGGTGCCCAGGATTTAGATGCTGTCCTGAGCTTTGCGTGGTCACGGAGCTAAAGGGGCTCGAGGTTGAGCACGACAGGGCCGTATCGATCTATGAAGTCTTGGGGGGGACGGCGCGGTTTGCCCGAGGAGATTTCAATACAGACGAACTGGTGTTTGGCCCGAAGCACCGTTTCACCTGAGCGACTATCAATGATTTGAAATTGGCGCTCCATGGTTAGCCTTCGGTCCCACCGGGTAATCCAGGTGCCAACCTGAAGTTCATCGTTTTCATGGGTTGCCCGCAGATACTGGTATTGCGCCTGTGTGAGTGCCATTGCGCGGTTCAGCGATCGATACTGAGCCTCCCCGAGGCCTAGGGCACTGGTGTGGGACCAAGCGGCCTGCTCGCACCAGTTGACGTAAACGCCGTTGTTGGTATGCGACAGCGCATCGATATCCTCGGCACAGACGGTCACCAAAATCATATGGGGATTAGGGTAGTCCCAGTCGAGGTTCGTCATATCGCCGCTACAGGCTCTGCGGGTTTCTGCGCAATCACCAGGTAGCCGAGAGTGATCGCGACGAGTGGGCAAACATAATTGAAAACGGCGAAGGGTAAGTATTCAAGGGTCATAACACCTAAGGTGGCGCTCATATAAGCGCCACAGGTATTCCAGGGAATGAGCACTGAGGTCAGTGTGGCAGAGTCTTCTAGCGATCTTGAAAGGTTCAGTCGGCTCAATCCACGCTCGTCAAAGGCGACCGTAAACATGCGTCCTGGTAGCGCAATGGCTAGAAATTGATCTGCGGCGAGAACATTGGTGATAACCCCGCCTGTCACCGTGGCTAGTATCAAATCGCCCGTGCTGCGCACCCTCTTGAGGGCAGCATTTAACAAGTGCGCCAGAATGCCTGTTCGCTCAAGAACACCGCCAAAGGACAGCGCAGTCACGATCAACCATACCGTGTTCAGCATGCTTGCCATGCCACCTTTACTGAGTAGTTCATTAAGGGATGGGTCTGTACTGCTGCCGGTATAGCCCGCAAACAATACCGTCCACAACCCTCTTACAATGGGTGCAGGACCCTCTTTGTCTAGGCTTTCCCCGAAACGCTGTACCGCGTCGGGCTGCACCAAAAGGGCAAAGACAATACCGATAGCGGTTGAGAGTAAAATAGCAGGATAGGCGGGTACTCTGAGAAAAATAAGCATCAGCATGCCGACCAACGGTAACAGGCTGTACCAGGCAACATCGAACTCGGCCGCGAGTGCTGTGCGCAGCTGCGCGATATCCTCGGGTGGGCGAGTGGCTTGCTCACTGTTCATCATTAGGAAAAAGATGAGCGCAATGGCAAAGGCCGGAACAGTTGTCCACAGCATATGGCGAATGTGCTGAAATAAATCGACACCGGCACAAGCCGCTGCAAGATTCGTGGTATCGGATAATGGCGACAGTTTATCGCCAAAATAGGCGCCGGAAATAATGGCCCCCGCGGTCATAGCACTCGAGAGACCAAAGCTCTCGGCGATACCAATAAGGCCTATCCCCAGTGTGCCGGCGACGGTCCAGGAGCTGCCAATACTGATGGATGCCAACGCGCAGATCACCGCAGAGGCGGCGTAGAACAGGGCGGGGTCTAGCAGAGCAACGCCGTGATAAATCATGGCTGGCACGGTGCCGGCCAAAATCCAACTGCCGATCAATGCGCCGACAGCGAGCAAGATAAGAATAGGTCCAAGTCCGACCTGAATGCCATCGGTTAGCGCTTTCTGAATGTCGGCCCAGCTAAGACCACGGCGCAACCCCACCAGAGCTGCAACCCCTGTGGCAACGACAAGAACGATCTGATTCGGTCCGTAGGACGCATCGGAACCAAACAGCTGTACGGCGCCTGCCAGCATAGCCACCAGCAGGACTATGGGCACAAGAGAAAGTAGCATCGGTTATTCCGGACGGTAGCCGGGTTTTGCCATGGTTATTTGAAAAGTTCCAATGATTCTTTCGCGAAAACCACCTTCACAGTAGCTGAGATAGAAGCGCCACATGCGAATAAACCGATCATCAAAACCCATCTCTTTCACCTTTTCAGTCTGCCCCAAGAAGCCATGGTGCCATGCTTCTAAGGTGCGTGCGTAGTCTAGGGTGATGTCGCGCAGCTGAGTGATCTGAAGATCCGTGTGCTTGGCAAGGTTTTCGCTAATGACTCTTAAGGACGGCAGGCAACCCCCAGGGAAAATATAGCGCTTGATGTAATCAACGGATTGCCGGGCAAAATCATAGCGCTGATCAGGAATAGTAATGGCCTGAATGACCGCTTTGCCGGTGGGTTTTAGTAGCTTGCTGACACAGCGAAAGTAGCTTTCGTAAAACTCATGCCCCACCGCTTCAATCATTTCAATGGAGACCAGTTTGTCAAAGGAGCCCTCTAACTGGCGATAGTCTTGGCACAGCACCGTGATTTGGTTTTCTAAGCCCGCGGCTTTTACCGCCTCCAGAGTATATTGATATTGCTCTTTAGAAATTGTCGTCGTAGTGACTTTGCAACCATATTGCTGGGCGGCGTACATTGCCATGCCACCCCAACCCGTCCCTATCTCAATCAATTCATCCTCAGGCTTAAGTTCCAGTGACTGACAAATGAGCTCGAGTTTGTGCACCGCAGCTTCATCGAGGGTTGCCGAAGCACTGGGATAGGCGGCTGACGAATACATCATGGTGGGGTCAAGAAACAGGTTGAAAAAATCATTTCCCAAGTCGTAGTGTGCGGCAATATTTGCTTTCGAGCCCGTCTCTGTATTGCGACGACCAAAGTGCGCGAGCTTTAAGCCTATTTGCATGATCCAGCTCTGCTTATCTTTCATTGCCATCATGGTTTCCATGTTGGCACTGAACAATCGAGTGACTTCAGTGAGATCTCGGCTACTCCACTCGCCATCAATATAAGCTTCACCAGAAGCTATCGTTCCGCCAGTGAGGATGCGCCAATACGTCCTATCGTCATGCACATCGACGTGTGCGTGGGGTGCTTCGGGCCGCTCATCGTTACCAAGAGCAAACACCTCTTCACCGTCGTGCAGCGTCAGCGTGCCGACACGAATATTTTTAAGCAGGCGTAAAAGTAGCTCTCTAGCCACTTTGGGCTGTACTGCTCGGCTGAGAGTGGGCAGCTTTAAAATGTTTCGCACACTGGATTCAGACATGGGGGTAACCTCGGTGTTTCTCTTCAGCAAAAATTACGGGGCTATCCTCGGTTCGGATGAGGATGAAACGGAACCCCTTTTAACCAAAGTTTCAGCGCTTGCCAATAGATAGCAACAATGACCTTCAGCGTCATAAATGGAAGTCCCCAAATAGCCCGGTTCAGCTGAGTCGCCGAAAACGGGTGGGCCTCCAAAGATAAGGTGGCATCAAAAATCTTTTCGTTGTCCTGAAAATTGCTCAGTTTTATGGCCAGCTGATCGCCGGGCGCGCTGCTAGACCACTGATAAACCATATCCATGGGGTTGAATGGAGAAACATGCAGAGTCTTTTGAAATTTTGTGTGGACTTTGCCCTGGGAGTCGGTCACCGGAATCACATAGCTTCGACGCTCATCCCAGGGGGTATTGGTCACCTCAGCAACAACAAACTTTAGGGTATGGCCATCGGGGGCGTAGCAGAAGTAGCAGGCAATAGGGTTGGCCTGAATGCCAAAGTAGCGCCAGTTCGCTAGGAGATAAATAGAGCCTAGATCCTGAGGCCCACACTGCTCTGCAATGCGGTTTTTGACCGCGTCAACGAGAGGAGTTTGCGCGTCTCCCAAAAAGTCGCTCCGTCGGAACGCCGCGGGAGCCCAGCGCCGTGCAGACCAAAAGGGGATGTCATCGGTCAGGCCTGGAAGGGCGTCTAACTGCACCAAGGGCATAAAGACTTTGTAAGAAAATCGGTGTTGCTTTGGGCTGTGGCGGCAGTGAAACAAGGTGCCACGGTATAACTTTGAAATCATGCGGCCATTGAGTCCGTCTCAGCTAAGGCTTCTGCAACCCTTAGACCGCTGACTAGACCATCTTCGTGAAAACCATTTCGCCAATAGGCGCCACAGAACCAAGTGTTGTTAACGCCATTGATTTCCTCCCAGCGGCTCTGTGCTTCAACCCCGGCCACGGTGAACTGGGGGTGGGCGTAGTTGAATCGACCCAGAATGCGCGCGGGGTTAATAGATTCAGTATCGTTCAGTGTGACGCAGAAGGTTTCCGGCGCTTCAATCCCTTGGAGTATGTTCATGTTATAGGTGACGACTGCTCTGTCATTGCCGGGGCGCATGCGATAGTTCCAGCTCGACCAGGTACGCCGGTTGCGGGGGAGTACTCGATCGTCCGTGTGTAAGACCACATCGTTGTCGCGATAGGGTATGGCGCCAAGAATCGCTTTCTCCTTGACTGATGGCTCAGCCAGCATGGCGAGGGCCTGATCCGAATGGGTGGCGATCACAACTTGGTCGAACTGGCGCTTTGTGCCGTCCTTAAAGTGAAGCTGTACGCCTCTGCCAGGTATGCGTTCAACCCTCTGAACCGGATGGTTTAAAAAGATTCTGTCTTCGAAGCCGAAGGTTAGGGGCGGAATATACTCTCGGCTGCCACCCTCTATAACACGCCATTGAGGGCGGTTGGCCACTTGCAGTAACCCGTGATTTCGAAAGAATCGAATAAAAAATTCTACCGGAAAATCTCTGGCGTCTGAAAAATCAGCTGACCAAATGGCAGAAGTCATAGCCAGCAAATAGTCTTTACAAAAGGCAGGGCTATAGCGTCTTCTATCGAGATAGGTGCCTAGGGTTTCCCCTGTTGCAAGCTTCCCTGCGTCCAAGTCTGCAACCGACTCTTTATTGAAGCGCAAAATGTCTTTCACCATAGAAAGAAATCGGGGGGAGACCAAGTTTTTCCGTTGCGCAAATAGGGCATTCAGATTGTTTCCGGCATATTCCAAGCCGGTTGTATCATCGGAAACCGAAAAGCCCATGGCTGTGGCCCGAGTGGCCACGCCCAAACTCTCAAGGAGTTCAATAAAGTGAGGGTAGGTGTGATCGTTGTAGACAATAAAGCCGGTGTCAATGGCGTAACGACGGGCCCCCAGCTTCACGTCATAGGTGGCTGTATGACCTCCTATACGATCGGCTGCTTCAAAAACAGCAATGTCGTGTCTGAGAGCTGCCAGCCGGTGGGCGCAGCCCAAGCCGGAAATGCCCGACCCGATTATTGCAACCTTCACCCGCGTTTCACCTGCCATACTTAAGTTATTGGTATCAGGGTTACGTGCTGCTAGGGGCCGCGGATCAACGTGGTTGTGATGGCGGCAGCTTCGTGTATGCTGATTGTCGAAATTTCTCAAGTTTTGCGGTGCGGTATGGTTGAAGTTAAAAACGATGGCGAGGCAGACTCGGGGCGTGGCTCTGGAAAGTGGACTGTGCCTACTGGGCGACGCACCGACGAATGGAGCGAATGCTTGGTATTAATCGGGAAAAGTAACGATCGCGCATCGTTCACCCGGTTTTTTAGGCATTTTGCACCCCTTATTAAAGCGTTTGCCTTGGCTGGCTCGAGTATGTCCGCAGCCCATGCCGACGAGTTGGTTCAAGAGGTTATGCTCAAGGTTTGGCAAAAAGCGAGCGGTTTCAACCCAGAAAAAGCGGCTGCCAGCACCTGGATCTACACGATTGCTCGAAATTGCCGAACAGATATGTTTCGTCGGCTACAGAAGTTTGACACGCCATTGGCGGCAGACGATCTCAACATTGAGCTTGAGGGCGAAGAGCCCTTCACTGTATTGCATACCCGCCGTGGCTCAGACCGCATCAAAGATTTGATGGGGCAGCTACCTCCAGATCAGGCGCAAATTTTGGCCAAAGTCTACATGGAGGGTAAATCGCACTCAGAGGCGGCGGCTGAGCTCGACCTGCCCTTGGGCACTGTTAAGTCTCGAGTTCGGCTGGCTATTCAAAAACTACAGGTACAAATGGACAGGCAGTAAACCGATTGATGAGCTGAGCCGTAGGACTCTGAAACAATCAGTAGGTATTTCGGACTTCTCTAAGCCGAAATATTAAGGGCAACTCAGCTATGGCAAAACATCATCCTTCCAACGACCTCTTAATGGAGCACGCAGCCGGCAGTCTTCCGGTTGCCCAGGCGGCTTGCGTAGCCGCGCACTTGTCTTACTGCGAGCGCTGCCGGCGCATCGACAGTCAACTGCGAACACTCGGGGGAGCCATGCTGGAGCGGCTTGAACCCGTGTCAGTATCCGAGGCACTGCTCGATAATGTCTTGGCCCGGCTGGAGGACCCAGCGCCGTTGTCCTACAGCGATCAAACCAAGGGCACCGAGCTGCCGGGTTTGCTTGAAAGGCTGATAAATAAAGACTTTAGCCAGTTAGTATGGAAGCGAGTTACCCGCGCCTTGAGCGTGAGCTATCTGTCTACGGGCGACACCAATCATGAGTTTGCACTGTTGCGCATTGCCGAGGGTGGTCGTATTCCAGAACATACCCATGGCGGCAACGAGATGACACTGGTCCTTGAAGGGGGATTCAGTGACGGTAGAGACAGTTATCACCCCGGAGATTTTATCTTCCGGTCGAGTGAAGACAAGCATGCCCCGGTTGCCCTCGACGGCGAAGACTGTATTTGCCTTACCGTGCTAGATGCGCCTTTGCGCTTTACTAGCTGGCAGCATCGTTGGCTCAACCCGTTCCTTAAACTTCGCGCCAGCTGAATATGTTGGTTGTACAAAGACCCTAAATTCAGTGCGCCTAACTTCTGCGAGACGTGAATATTCACATTGTGTACACTCACGCGCCCCAAACATAAAAAATACTAGGTTAAGACACTATGCGACTAGCGATACCCCGTGAGACGCACCCCGGTGAAAACCGTGCGTCTGTCACTCCGGAGACAGTAAAAAAACTGGTTCGACTCGGAGCCGATCTGGCCATAGAAAGCGGCACCGGTGCTGGCGCCGGCTTTAGTGATGAAGCATACGCTGCAGAAGGGGCCTCAGTGGTCACTGACCGTGATGCCTTACTGGGCAGCGCAGATATGGTTCTCCGTTTGCGCAAGCCCGATCTAGAGGAAGTGGCCAAGCTCAAGCCCGGCTGTATTCACGTATCCTATTTAGACCCTTTTAATGAACACGCGCTGATTCGAGAGTTTGCGGCCAAAAGTATCACTGCCGTGAGCATGGAGATGATCCCTCGATCTACTCGATCGCAGAAAATGGATGCCCTTAGCTCACAGGCTAACCTCGCGGGCTACATGGCAGTGATGCTAGCAGCTACGCGACTGCCAAGAATTTTTCCCATGATGATGACGCCTGCGGGCACACTGAAACCCTCAAAAGTTTTTATTATTGGCGCTGGCGTTGCGGGCCTGCAGGCCATCGCGACCGCCAAACGTCTCGGCGCCAGAGTGACAGCCTTTGACACACGGCCCGTCGTGGCCGAGCAGGTTCAGTCTTTGGGCGGCAAGTTTCTCGAGATTGATCTTGGTGACACCGGGCAGACTGCAGATGGCTACGCACGCGAGCTCACACCAGAGCAGGTAGAGATACAGCGACAAGCACAAAAGGCGGTAATTGCCGACTCCGACGTGGTGATTACCACAGCACAGGTCTTTGGGCGTAAGCCGCCGGTTCTTGTCACGGCAGATATGGTGGCCGGCATGGCTCCCGGTTCGGTGGTGGTCGATATGGCGGCTGAAACCGGAGGTAACGTTGAAGGTTCAGTTCCAGATGAAGTCGTGGATGTCGGTGGTGTCACGATTGTGGGGACTGGCAATTTGTCCAATTTGGTGGCGAGAGATGCGACGCAAATGTATGCCAGCAATATGTTTAATCTGGTGGAAGACACCTGGGATGAAGAGGCGAAAACGTTCGTTCTGGATATGGAGAACGACATCCTACCGGGCTGCGTTATTACTCACGGTGGTGCGGTTGTACACCCCACTATTAAAGACATCATCGAAGGAGCCAGCTGATCATGAATGGTGCCGAATATCTTCTGTTTATTCTTATGCTTTCAATCTTTTTAGGTTTTGAGCTGATCAATAAGGTTCCCGCAACACTGCATACCCCGCTGATGTCAGGCGCCAATGCCGTTTCGGGCATTACGGCCGTTGGTGCGGTCGCTTTAGCCGGAACCGGTAAGGGTGATCTCGCACAATGGTTGGGTGCTGGCGCTGTTGCCCTAGCAAGTATCAACGTTGTGGGTGGTTATCTGGTAACCGACCGCATGCTGGGTTTCTTTAAGAAGCGGGAGAATTGATCATGGATACTTCGCTTGTGACGGGATTAGGTTACGTTGTTGCTTCAGGCCTGTTTATCTTTGGTCTGAAAATGTTGGGCTCACCGGCAACTGCACGCAGGGGCAATATGGTCTCCGCTGCCGGCATGCTGGTGGCGATTGTTGTCGCACTTCTAGACCAAGGAATGGTTGACTACATCTACATTGCGGGTGGCATGGTGGTGGGTGGACTGATTGGCGCTGTTGTTGCGCGTTCGGTCGCCATGACCTCGATGCCGGAGATGGTTGCCCTATTCAATGGCTTGGGGGGATCAGCATCACTGCTCGTGG
>Ga0115562_1001345_pt1 | contig 18085 bp, 16 predicted proteins | sample COGITO_mtgs_1105_6_FD_87200 | JGI IMG/M metagenome (GOLD analysis project Ga0115562, IMG submission 87200) | Pelagic marine microbial communities from North Sea - COGITO_mtgs_110516 | ecosystem: Environmental > Aquatic > Marine > Epipelagic | place: Germany:Helgoland, sampling site Kabeltonne...
AGCAATTTGTGCCGATGTCATGGCCCGCACGCTGGAGCGTTGCGATGTGAAGGTCGAGATTTTGGGCTTTACGACGAAAGCCTGGAAAGGCGGTCAAAGCCGCGAGAAATGGCTGGCAAACGGACGTGAAGCCACCCCCGGTCGTCTGAACGATCTGCGCCACATTATCTATAAATCAGCTGATGCGCCTTGGCGTCGGACCCGACCCAATCTTGGTCTGATGATGAAAGAAGGCCTGCTGAAAGAAAACATCGACGGAGAGGCGCTGGAATGGGCGCACCGCCGTATTGTCGCCCGCTACGAGCAGCGCAAAATCCTGATGGTGATCTCGGATGGTGCCCCCGTAGACGATTCAACTTTGTCCGTTAACCCTGCCAATTATCTAGAGAAACACCTGCGTGATGTGATCGCGATGGTCGAGAAACGCAAGGCCGTCGAGTTGGTTGCAATCGGTATCGGGCACGATGTGACCCGCTATTATGAGCGTGCTGTGACGATTACCGATGTTGAACAGCTTGCCGGTGCGATGACAGAACAACTGGCCAGCCTTTTTGACAGTGATCCGCGCAAACGTGCCCGTGTCTTGGGTATGCGCAAAGCGAGCTGACATCAGTGTTCTTGGCTGGCACCTGATGCCTCCGGCGGAAGTTTGATTGGACGAAGAAAGAAGATCGGTTTCACTTATGTTTCAAACCTTTGAGGCGCAATCTTCACCTGATCAAGGCCCACCACGGCTGTCCGCTTTGCGGTCTATTATGGCGCAGCGGGGCCTTGACGCGTTCCTTGTACCGCGAGCCGACGCCCATCAAGGCGAATATGTCGCCCCGCGTGATGCGCGGCTGGAATGGCTGACAGGGTTTTCGGGGTCGGCGGGGTTTTGTGCTGTGCTGGCAGATGTCGCGGGTGTTTTCATTGACGGGCGCTACCGCGTACAGGTCCACGCGCAGGTGGCTGAGGCATTTACGCCGGTGCATTGGCCGGAGACGCAGTTGGCAGATTGGCTTAGCGAACAGATGCCGCAGGGTGGCAAGCTGGCCTACGATCCTTGGCTGCATACGGTTTCTGAGATTGCCGGGCTGCGTGAGAAGTTGAGTGGATTTGAACTCGTTCCGACAGACAATCTTGTTGACGAAATCTGGTCCGACCAGCCCGCCCCGCCGGATGCACCTTTCACGGCCCATGCGTTTGAGCATTCAGGTGAGACACATGATGCAAAGCGCACGCGCTTATCCGCGGCTTTAAAGGAATCTGCCACCATCCTGACATTGCCGGACAGTATTGCTTGGCTGCTCAATATCCGTGGCACCGACATTGCCAGAAACCCGGTTCCGCAGGCTTTTGCCGTCCTCCATCATGACGGCCGCGTCGATCTGTTTGCCGCAGCGGGCAAGGCAGAGGCCATTGCTGATCACCTTGGTCCCGATATCGCAATCCATGACATTGGCGGGTTTCTGTCGGCTCTGGAGGTGATGCGGGGCACAGTCCTGATCGATACGCGGACCTGTCCCGATATCGTTGCAACGACCCTCAAGCATGCGAGTTGCGATGTCGTGCAGGGCCAAGACCCCTGCATCCTTCCCAAAGCCTGCAAGAATGCCACCGAGATCGCTGGCGCGCGATCGGCGCATGAACGTGACGCAGTGGCGATGGTCCGGTTTCTTGCTTGGCTGGATGCGGAGGCACCCAAGGGCGGGCTGACAGAGATAGATGTCGTTAAAGCCCTTGAGGGCTTTCGTATGCAAACAAACGCGTTGCGCGATATCAGTTTTGAAACCATCTGTGGTGCAGGACCCAACGGCGCGATTGTCCATTACCGCGTCAGTGAAGAGACCAACAGCCCTGTAGCGCAAGGTGATCTGTTGCTTGTCGACAGTGGTGGGCAATACGTCGATGGAACAACCGATATCACACGCACTATGGCGATCGGCACGCCGACTGATGAACAGAAGGCGTGCTACACGCGTGTCTTGCAGGGCATGATCGCGGTCAGCCGCATCCGTTTTCCACATGGCGTTGGCGGGCAGCATCTTGATGCGCTGGCACGCGCCCCTTTGTGGATGGCAGGCCAAGATTATGACCACGGGACGGGCCACGGCGTTGGCAGTTATCTGAGCGTCCATGAAGGACCGCAAGGCATCTCGCGTCGCTCTGAGGTGCCGTTGCAGGCGGGTATGATTCTTTCGAATGAGCCGGGGTGTTACCGCGAGGGTGCTTTCGGGATCAGGATTGAAAACTTGATCGTCGTGATTGACGCACCCAGCCTTCCGGGCGGTGATGATCGTCAAATGTTGTCGTTTGAAACACTGACCTATGTGCCATTTGACCGACAGTTGATTGAAGCTACTTTGCTGACTGCGCAAGAAACGGACTGGATTGATCGCTATCATAGCGATACATTGTCACTTCTTGCTCCCAGGCTGGATGCCCAGACACGCGATTGGCTGACCACAGCTTGTGCGCCACTCTGACATCACAATGACTTAGAAAACACGACAGTTGGTCCGGCCTGCCGGTCACCAACCAATTCGACGAAAAGGATATCACCATGGCCGACCACATTAAGATCCGTCCTGCAACTGGCACTTGGGTTGTGCGCGCGGCTGGCGCCGTGATTGGCGAAAGCACCGCTGCGCTGGAACTGGTCGAAGGGGATTATCCACCGGTCATCTATTTTCCGCGCGGTGATCTGGCAATGGCGTTTCTTGAACCGACAGATCTCAGTTCAACCTGCCCCTTCAAAGGTGAAGCAAGCTATTTCACGATTGAGGCTAAGAGCGGGCCGATTGCGAATGCGGCATGGTCCTACGAGACTCCGATAGAAGCTGTCGATGCCATTAAAGACCACATCGCGTTCTACTCAGAGAAAGTTGCGGTCGAGCAGGTCTAGGAATGCTCTTCGGCTGCGGTCTCTGACAGGGCCCGGTTCATTGCCCGTAATGCATCGACCTGAAACAGCGCGCCCCACAACTCGGGTGGTGAGTCTTCGCCGCCTAGGGTGACAACGGGAATGAAGCGGTGGCCTGCCCCATCGAAAATTGGCATCGCCTGCTCCAAGGTGGCGTTGCCATCCACATAGACCCCATCGCGCACCAGGTCCCAAAGGTCTTCTTCGGTCGCCGCGTTCTTGGCATCCATCGGGCGCATGATAGACGAGACTTTGAATGTCGCCAGAAGATAGGCCTGGGGCCCGGCGGCGAGATGCACGTTGCGTCGTTCCAACTGGGTAAGAAAGAAAGACCGATCCACCAGACGTGACGACAACGCTGACGAAAGCGATACTGCGACCATTACCGCAAGGCCGGTTTGCCAGTCGCCTGTCAACTCAAACACAATCAGCGTTGTTGATATTGGAGCGCCAAGAACAGCCGCAGCGACCGCGCCCATACCGGCCAGCGCATAAAGTGTTCCGCTGCCGGATACGGTGGGGAAGATTGCAGTTGATATGATGCCGAAAGCCAACCCTGTCAGCGCACCGACCATCAATGATGGCGAGAACACACCGCCACCCATGCGCCCGCCCATGGTGATGGCCACGGCGATGACCTTGAGAACAACAAAGACAATGGCTTCGTGCAGCAGCAGCTCACCGGTCAGTGCCGCTGACGTCGTCTCATATCCAACACCGATAATATGCGGCCACCAGATTGCAAGACCGCCCAAGAGCGCGCCTGCAATTGCGGGGCGCAAGTACCGGGGAATGCCGGTTTCGCGTTGCACGTAGTTACCAAAATCCTCGGCCCAGAAAATCGCTTTCATCAAGGCGACGGCGACCAATCCACAGACAAGACCAAGGATAAGAAACGCAGGCAATTCCACATAGAAGCCAAGCGCATTTTGAACGGGCAAGGCAAACTCTGTCACATCGCCAAAGACAAGCCGGTTGATGACCGTTCCCACCGCAGATGCAATCACGATGGGGGCAAACGCATGAACGGCAAAGTGGCGCAGCACCACTTCCAATGCAAAGAGAGCCCCTGCAATCGGCGCGTTGAAACTGGCCGAGACGGCCGCTGCAACAGCGCAGCCAAGCAAATCGCGCCCAGTGATGCCGTTTGCGTTAATCCAACGGCATATTCCGGTCGAAATCACTGCGGCAAGATGCACAACGGGGCCCTCTCGGCCAGTTGAGCCGCCAGTAGAAAGCGTGATCATTGATGCCGCGGCAGAGGCCAGCCCCCGCCGTACCTCGACCCGTCCTTCAGCTAGGGCGGCGCCCTCGATCACGTCCGCGACCGACCGCACGCGACCATCATCCGTGAAACGATCCAAAATCAGGCCCACAATCAGGCCACCGCAAATAGGAATCAGAAGGATCTGGTACCAGGCCAAACCTGCCGCGAAAGAATGCAGGGTCAGGACATCATCTGTACCATAGGCCGTTGTCTGGATGGCGTAGATCCCCAACCGGAACAGAACAGCTGCAAATCCCGCTGCAATACCGATGGCCAAGGCGATGAACCAAAATTGAATTTGGTTGGGCCCATGGGTTTTCATCACCCGCGCCGCATCACCACAAGCCGTCGTTGCATCAGCTATCTTTTGCTGCAGCAGCGCTTTAATTGGCTTGCCCATCAGGTTTGCTTTCTTTCACACGATATTGGGCAAACGCAGCCGCCTGACCTGCCATCAGGTCTATTTCAAGCATATGACGCTTCCAAGCAGAAACTCCGTGTTGGAAGTGCTGACGCATCGCCCGTTGCCAATTCACCCAATGTGAAATGGGCAACAGCAACGAATGACGGGGGCTTTGCACTTCACTTTCACTACCTATACGTGTTTCTTTATGATTGTTACGTAACGATATTTTCACACCGGAAAATCAGCCTGACAGCGTTAGAGCGCCCCTTCTCTCCTTTTTTTATAGGTGGTTTTACAGAAGAAACTGAGCACTTCGTCCATTTTGTCGTGAATCTGACAGATCATTGAAACAACCAAAGATAGTTATGTCAGCATATATGACATACTTTGGTATAGGTTGCTGCCCTCCTCTCTGAACTGTACCTTGTGCATCATAAGCAATTTTGGCTTCTGTGTGGTGAGTAATCGAGTGCTGACCTGTGTTTATTTTTGCAATGATGTACTCGGAGTTTTGAAGGCTTTTTGAGCCTTCCGAAAATGGACGATATGGGTCCCGGAGGTGAGTGGCCGAGGCACATGGGTATGAGTGGGATTGGTAACCGGTTTAAGTTCAGGGCGTCGCATTCTTGCGGCGCCCATTTCTTTTAGGCTTTTATCAACGCGCGTGCCGCATCACGCGCGGCCTCTGTGACCGTATCACCCGAAAGCATACGCGCGATTTCGTCAACACGCGCTGCGTCATCCAATGCCACAACAGTTGACCGTGTTTCATTTTTGGTTTGCTGTTTTTCGACGCGCCAGTGATGCCCGCCAAGTGCCGCCACTTGCGGTGAATGGGTAACAACCAAAACCTGTCCATCAGACGCCAGTTCAGCCAGCCGCCTCCCAACAGCGTCCGCTGTCGCGCCGCCGACCCCACGGTCAATCTCGTCAAAGATCATGGTCAACCCTTCGGTGGCTTGCGTCAGACAAACCTTGAGCGCCAATAGAAACCGACTGAGCTCGCCGCCCGACGCGATTTTGTTCAATGGTCCTGCTGGCGCGCCTGGGTTGGTTGAAACGGTAAAGGCCACCCCATCTATGCCGTCAGGGCCCGCTTGCTCTGCGTCGCTCAACAAGGTGGCAAAAACAGCGCGTTCCATCTTAAGCGGGGCAAGTTCCTTTGCCATCGCAGCATCCAGCTTTTTGGCAGCACTCAATCGCTTACTGCGCAGGTTAGCCGCGGTGGCGTCATAGTCAGCCTGCGCCTTTGCCACTGATTGCGTGAGTGCGGCCAGATCGCGCGCACCATCATCCAGCACCGCCAAACGCGCCCGCAGATCATCGGCAAAACCACGTAATTCATCCGGCAAAACGTTATGCTTACGCGCCAATCCACGGATCGCGAAGAGACGTTCCTCGACATCTTCCAGATCTGACGTATTGAATGACAGCGCATCAAGGCAATCCGCAACACCGCGCTGCGCATCATCAAGCCCCAGCAGGACACGTTCTAGCGCCTCAAGAGGTTCATCTAGGCGTCCTTCGGCATCGCCCGCCACACCTTGCAGCCAACGTGACGCATCACCAACCATACCCTCGGCACCTTGCAAGCCAAGCGCAGTCGCCGCTTTCGCGATATCCGCACGTATCTTTTCCGCGGCCTGCATCAGACGGCGTTGCGTATCGAGGGTTGCTTCTTCGCCTACCTCAGGCGCAAGCGCATCCAACTCAAAAACCGCATGGCGAAGAAAATCCTCTTCGGCCCTCGCTTCTGCAATTCTGGCTTCGGCGGCTCCAAACTCTTTTTTCGCAGCAGCAAGCGCGCGCCAATGCGATCTTGTCTTGGTTAGTAAAGTGTCCAGATCGGCGAAACTATCCAACATCTGCCGATGCCCACGAGGGTTCAGCAAACCGCGGTCATCGTGCTGGCCGTGCAATTCGACCAAGGTTTCTGACAGATTGCGCAACACCTCTCCGCTGACACGGCGATCATTTACCCAAGCTGTCTTGCGGCCATCACGGGTATTGATGCGGCGCAAGATCAACTCATCCTCAGCTGCAATCCCGACTTCTTCCAAGATGGCAATGGCAGGATGCCCCTGTGGCAGATCAAACCAAGCGGTGACCTCGCCATGTTCTGCCCCTTGGCGCACCAGTTCGGCCCTGCCGCGCCAGCCGAGCACAAACCCAAGCGCATCCAACAGTATGGATTTACCGGCCCCTGTTTCACCCGTCAGCACGTTCAAGCCCGGCTGGAAATTCAATTCCAGCCGGTCAATGATCAGCATATCCCTGATGTCTAAGCCACGGAGCATGTCAGAGCCCAAAGGGCGGGGGTGCCCCCGCGATGATTATAGCCACTCACCGCGGACAACCTGCCGGTAAATTGACGAAAGCCAACTGTCGCCCGCCGCATCAGTCGAAAGGCCTTCACCCGTCAGCAAAGCAAAGCTGGATTCGTACCATTCGCTCGACTGGTAGTTAAAGCCCAAGATCGCGCCTGCTGTCTGGGCCTCTTCAACCAAACCAAGCGACAAGTAGCTTTCTACCAAACGATGCAAGGCTTCTGGTGTGTGCGAGGTTGTCTGGAAGTCCTCGACCACGGTACGGAACCTATTGGATGCCGCCACATAGTTACCGCGCTTGAGATAGAAACGTCCGATTTCCATTTCCTTGGCCGCAAGATGGTCAAAGGCGAGATCGAATTTCAGAACAGAGGTGCTGGCGTATTCGCTGTCGGGATACTGCTCAATCACACGGCGCAGCGATTGCAGCGCCTGAAATGTCAGCCCCTGGTCGCGCCCGACCTCGTCGATCTGGTCATAATATGACAAGGCCAGCAGGTAGGCGGCATAAGCAGCGTCTTCCTCGGCAGGGTAAAAATCAAGGAAGCGCTGCGCCGATGCGCGGCTGTTTGGGTAATCTTCGTCGCGGTGATAGGCAAATGCCTGCATTATCAATGCGCGTTGCGCAAACTCGGAATACGGATAAAGCCGCTCGATTTCGCCAAAGGTGAAAGCCGCGTCATCAGGATTGCCGCTCTCAACTTGCCGTTCACCGCGCTCAAAAATCTCTTGGGCGGTCAGACCATCAAGGGGTTCACCCCCGCGTTCACCACTGCACGCAACCAAGACGGCCAAACTCATCACAGCGCCAACACGAAACATCCACCGCTTGGTGTTGTCCAATCTGACTGACATTCTCACGTCCTCGCTTACACATGACTACTCATCCGAGGCGCGATGCGCATTCGGTTCGGCCTTGGTCTAACATAGAAAAATCGGGGGCAAAATGCCTTTTGAAGCGTCTGGGTTCAACTGTGGGTGGGTGACGCTTAGGCGACTGCTTCCAGATCAGCCATGCTGACGCCGACACCGGGCAGACGGGCCGCAATTTTGACGTCGCAAGTCACAAAGCGCCATGCATCTGGTTGATCAAACAAAGCCCGCAGCAGCTTGTTTGTCATGGCATGGCCCGCACGTGACCCAGTATAGCGGCCAAGGATCGGCGCGCCTGCGGTATAAAGATCGCCCAAGGCATCCAGCATCTTGTGACGCACGGCTTCATCTGCGTGCCGCAGACCACCTGGTGTCAAAACTTTCTCGCCGTCGACCACAACCGCATTTTCGATCGAGCCACCCAGTGCAAGCCCATTGGCATGCATAGCAGCCACATCGGAAGAGCGGCAGAACGTCCGGCTGTCGCACAGCTCGCGCACAAAGGCGCCGTTTGCCATGTTCAGCGTCTTTTGCTGCTTGCCGATGGCCGCGTCTGGAAATTCGATATCAAATTCAATCTGGAGCGTTGTCGCCGGAGACAGCTTTGCAGTGGCCCCACCTTCTGACACTTCGACGTCGCGCAAAATCTCTATCGCGCGCAAAGGCGCAGACAACCGCGTTAGGCCTGCGGCAACAACGCCGCGGACAAAGGCCGCAGCACTGCCGTCCAAAATCGGCACTTCGGGGCCATCAATATCGATCAGCGCATTATGAACGCCACAGCCAGCAAGCGCCGCCATCAGATGCTCAATCGTTGAGACAGTCACACCATCAGCATTGCTGAGGCGGGTGTTCAACGGCGAAACAATCACATCAGCAAAAAGCGCAGGCAAAGTCGGACGCCCCGTCACATCAGTGCGGCGGAACACAATGCCTGAATTTGCGGGAGCAGGATGCAAGACAACACGCACAGCTTCGCCAGAGTGCAAACCAGTGCCCTCGAATATGACGTCTGTTTTAAGTGTCGTTTGCACGCCTGTTTCGCCTTTGCAGCATTTTTCTCGATACCCCTGAACTAGGGTGCATTTACCAAGGTCTCAACTCACTCTTTGCGACGGTCTGAAACACTTGTGTCACAAACTGTGGCGGGACTAAGGCAACTTCCCTAACATCCTATAAACAAAAGAAAAAGGCCGCTCAATTGCGGCCTTCTCTGTAACTTCGACGTCACGTCATGACGTCACATATTTCACGTCTAATTCGCTTGGCGGCGCAAGAAGGCAGGAATTTCGATCTTTTCCTGATCGTCACTCTGCTCTGGCTCGTGGTGCAACGGCGTGACTTGCGGCTGCGCGCGCGCAGGCTGATGGGATGCACCATCCGCTTGAGCCCCGGTCATACGGTTGATCAGCGAGTTGATCCCAAAGCGTGGCTTGTCAGCCTCGGTTTGTGCGACTGGCGCCGCAGCTTGCTGAGGTGCCTGCGCATTAGGCACACGGCTCACAGCTGCCTGAAGGCGCGCAAGCGCTTCCGGAGACGGTGTGCCGGGAGTCGAGGCTGAGCGCGGTGCGACAAAGTTATCGGCTTCCGTCATCGCTGGTTCCGCACGTGGCCGATACGCTGGCGGCGGCAGATCATCAGCAGCGGCTTACGGTGCTGGTGCTGGTTGATAAGCAACAGCCGGTTCTGCAGGCGCATCCAGTTCTTCGAACAGAGTCCGTTCCTCTGGTGCAGTCTCTGCGACTGCTGCTACGGCAGCAGGCATTTCCTGCTGTGGCTCTTCAACGGCAGGTGCGGCCTCGATAACAGGTGCCAGAGGTGCCGCCATAGACCGGCGCGGTACAGGCGTTTCAAGCTCTTTGGCGAGCGCGTCGATTCCTGTTGCAACAACAGACACGCGCATTCTGCCTTCCATGCTTGGATCGAGCGTCGAGCCCACAATGATGTTGGCGTCGCCATCGACCTTTTCACGGATCTTGTTGGCAGCCTCATCCAATTCAAAGAGGGTCAGATCATAGCCACCAGTGATGTTGATCAGAACACCCTTAGCGCCTTCAAGAGAAATCTCATCCAGAAGCGGGTTGGCAATGGCTTTCTCGGCGGCCTGAATAGCGCGGTTTTCGCCTTCGGCTTCGCCGGTTCCCATCATCGCCTTGCCCATTTCGTCCATCACGGCGCGGACATCTGCAAAGTCGAGGTTGATCAGGCCAGGACGGACCATCAGGTCAGTCACACCTTTGACACCTTGATAGAGCACGTCATCGGCTAGCGCGAAGGCTTCGGTAAATGTTGTGTTTTCATTCGCCAGGCGGAACAGGTTCTGGTTCGGAATGATGATCAGTGTGTCGACAACTTTCTGAAGGGCTTCAACGCCTTCTTCAGCTTGCTTCATGCGCTTTGCGCCTTCGAACTGGAAGGGCTTGGTCACAACGCCAACAGTCAGAACGCCCAGTTCGCGGGCGGCCTGTGCAATAATCGGAGCGGCACCTGTACCAGTGCCACCACCCATGCCTGCGGTGATGAAACACATGTGTGCGCCAGCAAGGTGATCGACGATTTGTTCAATGCTCTCTTCAGCAGCGGCGGCACCAACGGTTGCCCGTGCGCCTGCACCCAAACCCTCAGTAACTTTCAGGCCCATCTGGATCTTTGCAGAAGCGCGCGATTGTTGCAGTGCCTGCGCATCGGTGTTCGCAACCACGAACTCGGTGCCATCAAGCTCTTGCTCGATCATGTTGTTCACGGCGTTACCGCCTGCGCCACCCACACCAAATACGGTGATCCGTGGTTTCAGTTCGTCGTGTCCCGGAAGGGAAAGATTCAAAGTCATAACTCGATCCGCCTGTTTTTTTATTGCCCGTGCCCGCGGGCGTTCACTGCTAAATTAAGACTCACAATAACGATGTGATGCTGAAAGGTCACGTTAAAAACACAAAATTGCCACCAAATATAGACAAATACCTTTACTTTATCCCGCCATATCGACGGACAGGCAAGATATTGCGCATTACCAGTTGTCTTTAAACCATTTTACGGCCCGCTTGAGCGATCTTGCCGGATAATTTTCGGCGGGAATCTCAAAGTCCCACCATTCGTCTTGTGGGTTCGCGGCAAAAAGCGTCAGCCCGACCGCACTTGAAAATGCCGGCCCGATCGCGGCTTGCGGCAGGCCTTGTACACGCAAAGGGCGTCCCAACCGGACCTGCTGCCCGAGGATCTTGCTGGCCAATCCATCAAGCCCTGGAATTTGGCTACCGCCACCGGTCAGCACAATCTGTTGACCGGGCAAGTGTTCGAACCCGGCCGCATCTAAGCGTTCGCGCACTTCTTCCAAGATTTCTTCAACGCGCGGGCGCATGATGCCGATCAACTCGGCGCGGCTGACCGTGCGCCTGTCATGTTCCCAATCACCGGTATCGCCGCCAATTTCGATCATTTCGCGGTCGTCCATGCCGGTTGCCATGACGCCACCATAGAAGGTCTTGATCCGTTCAGCCGTGGCTGTGGGAATCTGCAAACCCATGGAAATGTCGGAGGTGACATGGTCACCACCCATCCGCACGGAATCAGCAAAGATCATGTGCTTCTTCATAAAGACCGAAATGCCGGTCGACCCGCCACCAAGGTCGATGCAGGCCGCGCCTAATTCCTGTTCGTCTTCCACCAAGGACGACATGCCAGACACATATGCCGAAGAGGCGATGCCCGCCAATTCAAGGTCGCAGCGTTTGATGCAATAAAAGATGTTCTGGATTGCCGTCGCATCGACCGTCAACATGTGCATATCGGTCTTCAACTCATTGCCAATCTGCCCACGCGGGTCCGCCAAGCCAGACCGGTGGTCCAGCGCAAAGTTCACTGGCTGGGCGTGCAGAACTTCGCGGTCAACGCCGTAGTCAGGCACATCGCAGGACGCCATCACCTGACTGATATCCTGCTCTGTCACCATGCCGCCTGCGACATTCAGCGTGCCATCAAGCCCGTAAGAGCGCGGCCGCGCACCCGACAAACAGGCAATCACGTGATCCACGCGCACATTCGCCATCTTTTGAGCAGCCTGCACAGCCGTGCGGATCGCGCGCTCTGTTTCTTGCATCGCTTCGATTTCACCGAAACGCACGCCGCGGGATCGCGTTGTCGCCGCCCCGATCACCCGAAACTGCGATTGGCCGGCAAGCGAACCCACACCATCACTGCTACGGAATTGTTCAGGCCCATCAAAACGAAGAACCAAGCACGCGATCTTGGATGTCCCGATATCCAAAATAGCCACCACGCCCCGCTGCATCGCTGCTTTGCGCATTTGTCGCATGGCCCGTTGGCTGTCGTACAGATCGCCCATTTAGTTGTCCGCCCCATCATCAATTATTGTTGTACTTACCCGGCGCAATGCGTCGGCTGCTTCTTCGTTCATGCGCAATGTCGGCCGTGCCTCATTGCGCATATCCACGACGGCCACGTCGCGGTTCAGCATGTCTTGAGCTTGGTTCAAGGCGATGACGCGATCCAAAGCCGACACGGGTCGATCGCCCGGCAGCAAAATGCGTTGATCACGATCAAGAACCATGTCCCAACGCCGCTCACCCATACGAACCAAGCCGCGAACACGGGTGATCAACGGACCAGCGGCATCAAAAATCTCAAGCGCTTCTGCGATGTGCTCTTCTGCGCCATCACCGGCAATCAATGGTAAATCCAGGCGCTCCGCGCGGGCCAATATCTGGCCGGACTGAATGCCCTCGGCATCGATCAAACGCAAAGTTGCCCCGTCGCGCCACAAAGCGACCGGCACTCGAGGGTTCAATCGAACCTCCAACGCACCCGCCTGCCCGACCCGTACACTGGCCGATTTGATGGGATCGAGCGCTTCGATATCTGCGCGTATTTTTTCAAGATCGAGATCAAACGATGAGAAAGGAAACTCCGTCGGCAAAAGGGCAGTGACTTCGGTCATTGCGTCCAAATCACCGCCAGTGACAGGCATGGTTTGCACCATGAGCTGCGGGCGTTGCTGAAAGCCTTGCTTGGGCTCCGCAATTGTCGCTGAAAGGTTGGCACGGTTTTCAGGCTTGGAATACCAAGAGCCCGCAATCGCCACGATCAACAGGATTGGCACGCCGATACGGACGGCCCCACGAAAACCCGGCGTCAACATCAAACGTTGATAGCGATACCCCAACCGCGACGGCGCTGGATCACGCGGTGCTGCGTCAGAGGCGGTGCGGCGGATCAACGATCGCATGACGCATCCTCCACGAGCCAGAGGCAAAGCTGAGGGAAAGTGACGCCCACGTGGACTGCCTGTTCAGGCGTGAGTGATGTGGGCGTCATTCCGGGCTGGGTGTTTGTTTCAAGCAAGATCAGACCGTCGATACCGCGGCTTTCGTCCCAGCGAAAATCGGTACGGCTGACACCGCGACATCCAAGCGCATCATGCGCGCGCAGGGCGTATTCCATGCAAGCGTCGAAAATCTCGACCGGGATATCCGCCGGAAGCACATGGCGCGATCCACCAGGCGCATACTTAGCGTGATAATCATACCAGCCATCCGTGATGATGTCGGTGACCGTCAAAGCGCGATCACCCATCACGGTCGTGGTCAGTTCGCGTCCGGGAGCAAAAGCTTCGACCATTACCTCATCCGGCATGTCATCTGCCAGTTTCGGTGGCCCGTTTGCATCTTCGTGAACGATGTATATCCCAACGCTGGAACCTTCGTTGTAAGGCTTCACGACATAAGGTGGGGGCATCACATGTGCGGCGCGAACGGCATTAGCTGAGGCCAAAATGCTATCGACCACTGGCAGGCCTACTTTGCGATAAACGTCTTTGGTGCGCTGCTTATCAAGTGTCAGCGCCGAGGCGAGGATGCCCGAATGCGTATAGGGAATTTGCAGCCATTCCAGCAAACCCTGAATAGCGCCGTCTTCACCCCGGCGTCCGTGCAGTGCATTGAATACAACATCGGGGGCAATCTCGATCAGACGCGCAGCGACGTCGGGGCCAGCATCGACCTCGATCACATCACATTCTGCGTCCCGCAAAGCCGCTGCGCATTCACGGCCCGAGCTCAGCGAAACTTCACGTTCCGCAGATGGGCCGCCCATGAGTACAACAACTTTCGGGTTTGTCCTGCTCGACATACCCTACCGCCTTTACGCGGGCCTTTTGCGACCCGTCATTTATTGCGACCTTTGCCTAAGGTCATAGCCATTTTGGCCAGTTATTTCGCGGGCTCTTCATCCGAACGATGGCCAACCCGCTTAATTTCCCATTCTAGCTCAATCCCTTGGCTAGCGTAAACCTTTTTCCGCACCAATTCGCCCAAATCCTCAAGGTCGGCGGCAGTGGCATTTCCTGTGTTGGTCAGAAAGTTGGAATGCTTGGTGTTCATGACCGCGCCACCGATGGACGCGCCGCGCATGCCAGCGCCGTCTATAACCTTCCATGCCTTCAGGTCATGCACGTCATCGGCCTGCCCTGTCGACGAAAATCCGGCGGGATTGCGGAAGGTTGAGCCTGCCGTGCGGTCCTTGGTGGGTTGGGTTTCATCACGTTTTGCAAGCTGATCGATCATACGCTGCTGCAGCATTTCGGATGCCGCTTTTGGTGGCGACAGACGCGCCGACACGATCACTGCGCCCTTAGGCAACGTGCTTTGGCGATAGGCCAATTGCAGCGCATCAGCAGTGACCTCAGTGATAGTTCCATCGCGCAAGACAACGGTCACCGATTGCAGCACATCCGCCATATAGGTGCCGTAACAACCCGCGTTCATCCGCACAGCGCCCCCGATTGTGCCAGGGATGGTGCGCAAGAAGGTGAGGTCCAAGCCCGCATCTGCCGCCTTACGCGCGACATGAGCATCAAGCGCTGCGGCACCAACCGTCGCCTCATCGTCTCCGATTTCAATGCCGTTAAAGCCACGCCCCATGCGGATAACAACACCACTGATCCCGCCATCGCGCACGATCAAGTTGCTACCAACCCCCATCGGGAAAACTGGAACTGCAGGATCGAGCGCGGTAAGGAAATCTGAAAGGTCTTCGACATCGGCCGGCTGAAACAAAACCTCGGCCGGGCCACCGACACGCATCCACGTCAGATCAGCAAGAGGCCGCTGAGCTGTCAGAGTTCCGCGCACCGTTGGCAATTCAAGCATCTACCGTGTTTTCCTTCTTAAACCAGCCAACAAGTCCACCAAGCAATGCACCTACGCCAGCGGGGGCGCTCAGTCCGATGAGCGCAAGTAAATAACCCAGACCGTCCCACCCGGTTGTTTCCCTCAATCCCAATAACATAGCAACCGTAAAGCATAACCATAGCAAGCCCATGGTGATCAAACCGCCTTTAAAGCGCGTCTTCCCAAAGAAGAAGCATAGGAACAGCGACACCAAGAACACCACCAAGGGAACGCTGTAAATTAGCAGATCTTCACCATTCATCTTTCATCTCCATCTGTGAGTCGCGCTCAAGAAAAACCTCGCGCGGCGCGAGCATATTACCCTTCCTGCACCCTACCGCCTTTGACCCATGCAATGATCGCACCTACCAAACCACCTAGGCCGATTGGCACACAAGCCCCAACCAGAACAAGCGCGTAAAAGACCACGTCCCAGCCATCAGCGCAGTACATTCCAAAGGACATTATTCCTGTAAACCCGACCCAAAGCGCACCCATGATTGACAGGCCCAAATTGGTTTTTCGTGTGCCAAGAAAGAAAGCCAAGTAGACGGCGGCCGTAAAGATCAGGGTTCCGACCGCCAATAGTATTATTGCATCATCAGGCATGATTATCTCCAATTTGAACATTGTTCATTTATATGGCAAATATATGAACCCCGTTCAAGTCTTTTCTTCCACATTCTTATTAACGCGCTTTCCGGTCGTCCTGACGCCGCAAGAGCCACCCCAAAAAGGCGCCTGCTGTGCTGCCCAAGAGTGCGGGGACACAGACCAACATCGCAACAGTCATTGCAAAGACGGGATCGATCCCGAAAGGCCGCCCGCTGGCATAGATGAGGATAACCAGCGTTGCTCCGATCACTGAAGCTATCGTCAAAGCCATTCCACTTTGCCCTGAGCGCATGAATTTGGTCAACATCACAAACGGTAAGCCCCCGCAGATCAGCATCACGCCCAGTACCAAAAGCTGTGTCATGTCATCTAGCCCCGAACGTTCGTTTCAGCCTCTGCCAAAGGAAATAAACGGGCCACCGCAAAACCGAACCGCCGACGACGAGAGAAATCGCACCCATCAAGAAGCCATCCTGCCACGTAATCCAAACGAGCAGAGGCACACCCACTGCAATCAGCACATAGGCCCGCCGCCAGTGATTGTCGTTTGACGGAAAAGCCGACATGACAAAGGCCAAGACAACCCAAAGCCCAATCAGAATGAACGGATCGGTCACGCCTTTAGGCGGGCAGGCAATGCATTTGCCCACGCGCTGATCGTACCAGCCCCAAGACAGACAACCATATCACCCGGCTTGGCCTGCTCACGCACGAGGCGCTCCAGATCTTCTTCTGACTCGACCACGCGCGCATGGCGATGCCCATGACGGATCAGTCCAGCGACCAGATCACGATGGCTCGCCCCCTCGATAGGGTCTTCGCCAGCTGAGAAAACTTCCGAAATACCGACCACATCGGCGTCGTTAAAGCAGGCGCAGAATTCATCAAAGTGATGCGACAGTCGGCTAAACCGGTGCGGCTGATGCACAGCGATAACGCGGCCTTCTGTTGCTTGGCGTGCGGCCTTAAGAACAGCAGCAATTTCAACCGGATGGTGGCCGTAATCATCAATAATCGTGACACCGTCCACTTCGCCGACTTTGGTAAAGCGGCGATTGACCCCTTTGAACCCTTTCAGTGCTGCGCGGATTTCGTCCTTCTTCATACCCAAGTGACGGGCAACAGCGACAGCGGACAAAGCATTCGAGACGTTGTGATCCCCCGGCATCGGCAGCTCGCAGCCTTCGATAACAGCGCCCTCGGCCTGCAATGCGATATCAAAATGCGCAACACCTGCCTTATAGGTCAGATTCATCGCCCGAATGTCAGCCTGCGTATTGAAGCCGTAAGTTACAACGCGGCGATCAGTGATTTTGCCCACCAAAGCTTGGACATCCGGATCATCGGTGCAACACACAGCCAGCCCGTAAAACGGGATATTGGACACAAAGTCATAAAAGCCCTGATGCAGTGCCTCCTCCGTCCCCCAATGCTCCATATGCTCGGGGTCGATATTCGTCACGATCGCAATGGTCGCGGGCAAGCGGTTGAAAGTGCCGTCACTTTCATCCGCCTCAACGACCATCCATTCACCCTGCCCCATGCGCGCGTTCGAGCCATAGGCATGGATGATGCCACCATTGATGACTGTCGGATCAATCCCACCTTCATCCAACAAGGCGGCAACCATCGTGGTCGTCGTGGTCTTGCCGTGGGTGCCTGCAACCGCAACATTCGACTTCAGACGCATCAGCTCGGCCAGCATCTCGGCCCGGCGCACAACAGGAAGGCCCTTGGCGCGCGCTTCATCAAGCTCCGGATTGCCCGGCTTAATCGCTGACGAAATCACGACAACCTCGGCCCCCTCAAGGTTCTCGGCACGCTGGCCTTCGAAGATGATCGCGCCAAGTGATTTCAGACGGTCCGTGATCTTGGAGGCCTTCAGGTCAGAGCCCTGCACGGTATAGCCATGGTTCAAGAGCACTTCGGCAATGCCAGACATGCCAATGCCACCAATGCCAACAAAATGGATCGGACCCACATCTAGGGGCAGTTTCGTTGCTGCATTCATTCTTAGGTCCCCATCCATCATGTTTCGCCCGCCTCTGCCAGATTTTCAACCAATTGTACAAGCCGCTCCGTCGCGTCCGGCACACCGCAGGCCAAGGCCGCCTGCGCCATTTTCAGCATCCCTCGCTCGTCTGACAGCAGATCGGTCAACTTCGCGGTCAAAGGAGCCACATCAAATTCGGCCTCGGTCATCAGTATAGAGGCACCCGCCTCAACCAACTGGCGGGCATTCGCCGTCTGCTCGTCGCGGATCGCGCCTGCGTAAGGCACCCAGATCGCGGGGCGGCCAATGACGCTCACATCCGCCACCGTGGATGCGCCCGACCGCGAGATCACTAACTGCGCCTCAACCATGCGGCGCGGCACATCATCAAAGAAAGCCTGAACATCGGCCTGAATCAATTCGCTTTCGTAATAGTCTTTCACCCGCTCTAAGTCTTCGGGGCGTGCCTGATGGCTGACACGGATGTTGCGCCGGATCTCTTGCGGCAGCGCTGA
>Ga0115562_1001348_pt1 | contig 18073 bp, 23 predicted proteins | sample COGITO_mtgs_1105_6_FD_87200 | JGI IMG/M metagenome (GOLD analysis project Ga0115562, IMG submission 87200) | Pelagic marine microbial communities from North Sea - COGITO_mtgs_110516 | ecosystem: Environmental > Aquatic > Marine > Epipelagic | place: Germany:Helgoland, sampling site Kabeltonne...
GAAAACTACACAAATCCAGATTTAGATATTGATGTCACGGATTTCCCTGACGGAGTTGATATGCTCTTCAGAAATTTTGACAAAAATCTCAAAAAGCACGATACCTACCGCGGCAACTGGCACTACTGGACACCTGCCTGGGGTCAGAATGACCACGAGCACGCAGGTATTCAACTCAGTCAATCTGTAGACAAGGCGATAGAAACTATGACAGAATGGAGGGAGGCACTCCAGGAGGCACGGGTAGATAATTATTTCGGAGGGATAGAAGAATTTAACCTCGTGTATGGAGCACTATTCGGACGAAACGGTGAAGACATACCTCTAGAAGTTATTGACGGTGACCCTATTGAATAAAAAACAAAAAAAACAAAAAAACTATATATACCATAAAAAACGCACCTATGCCTCGCTAACGCGGGGCAGCACTGCGTAAAAAATAACTACTGAATAATATTCTTTAAATAAATTTGAAATTTGAATTTTAGAAAGTTTAAACTTAAAAAACAATATGTCAGACGAACTTTCTATGGAAATTATTGAAAATCTCAGTGAGGAACTCGGTGAGAAAGAACTGAGAATTATGGCACTTGAAAAAGCACTTCAAGAAGAAAAAAACAATCATACTCATACTAAAAGAAAGATGTGCTTTTATAGAGACTCTATGGAAGACCGTATTTCATATCACGGTGAGGGAGCGTGGTTTGAATGGGAAGAAGGAGCATTCTCTTATGGTAGGTTTTATCAAGAACCATCTGGTGGACATCTTCTTGGGAACCAGGTTGAACTAAGAATTGAATTATTTCTAGAATGTTGTCCTGGTAGGTCTACTACTGTTAAAGAATTTATAGAAGAACTTGACGACAGTAATGACGAAGCAATAAAAACTGGGCGACTAGAACCTATGAATTTAAATGATATCCAGCAAATGATAATTAATGGTGAAATTATAGATACAAGTGAAGACCATATATATTCACACAAAATACCAATACACTCTGATACAATTATTATAGTAGATATAGATTAAAAAACAAAAAAACAAAAACGCAGATATGCCTCGCTCACGCGGGGCAGCACTGCGTAAAAAATAACTACTGAATAATATTCTTTAAATAAATTTGAAATTGAAATTTTAGAAAGTTTAAATTCAAAAAGGTAATAATAAGTGATAAGTAAAAAAAAAATAAATTTGAAATTGAAATTTTAGAAAGTTTAAACTTAAAAAACAATGCCCGCTCAAATGAAAATGGAAATTCTCGCTATCAATCTAATCAATCAACTTCAAACTAAAGTAGAGACTTTAGCAGGAATATTTGAAGGTGAAGATAATACTAGTCATATGAATGAACACGCTTTTAATGAACTCTGTATTCATAATGTTAAACTTCATAACAGTATCAAAGCGCAGTTTGACAGTATGGAAAGAGAAAATAGTAATCTAAAGAAACAGATTGAAGAATTAAAAAGTGGATTTAATCAATTAACTACATCTCAATGGTATTGTAAAAATAATCCTGATATTGAGTATATGCGTCGCCAGTGTAAAACAAGAGAACAGAAAATAGGCGCAGACGGATATCTAGAATGTGGTTGTGGTGAATGGTTATCAAAATCATTCTTCGCAGAACATCAGAAAAGAGATAAATGTGTATCATCTCATATGAGAATTAAATATAATAAGGGATATGTAAAAGTCAAAAATCTAGACGCTATGCTACTGATAAACGCTAAGGTCAATAGACTGAATTATGTTAATCATAAATATAATCCATATGGAATGTATTGCCTTCAACTCCTAATGAAAAAGAAATATTACAATACTCGTTAAATACAACCTAATCTAATACTATATTTTAAAATGCTTTATTGCCTCGCTCACGCGGGGCAGCACTGCGTAAAAAACAGTGACTACTTAAAAATAAAATATAATATATAATATAATGTCTGACGAACTTGCTATGGAAATGATTGAAAAACTCAGTGAGGAACTCGGTGAGAAAGAACTCAAAATTATGGAACTTGAAAAAGCACTTGAAGAAGAAAAGAAAGAAAAATTAGAATATTATGATTTGTGTCAGATTAAAGAATTTAAAATTAGGTGGTATGAGATTAATGAGTATAACCCCGCCCGCGGAGAATTCTGCCCACAAGAGATTGTATATAATCAATTCTACAATGCGAAATACAATGGTGGTGATTTTGAAATTATGATTAAAACAATACTACACTATTTCGGTGGCAGTATAATGTCAAAAGCACAAGTTATTGAAGATTTAGATGATTTCGGTGATTGTGATTTTGAACAGTATATTAATGATGAACAGGGTTGTATTATAGATTTACAAAATGGTAAATACTGGGTGAGTGATAGCGCTTCTGGAATGTGATAAATAACCTTGTAGGTAATATTTTAGACTTCTAAGGTTTCTTTGATATTTAAATCTCATTTATAATTATTTTTATTTTATATTTTATAATTATATTTTCTAATAAACCTTCTAAGTATTATATTAGACTTGTAAGTCTATTTTCAATATATTTGATATCAACTGTTTCAAATCATCATTTATTATTAATTCAATCTTATTATCAATCTTACGAAACATATCTTTCGGTATTGTATTATCATTATGGCATATACAACACATACATTTATCTATATCTAATAATCCTACATTCTTTTCATTAAAATCTGCCATTTTACTGCCTTCTCCTTGACTACTATTTTTAAATCCACCCATACTATTAAAATGCTTCTTTGTATATATCATACACGCTTCGTGTATTTGTCTCTTACTTTCACATCTTATAGCGTGTGTGCTCCACTCATTATATGGATATAAGAATAACATTTGATTTGACCCCACACAACTGTAACCTTTCATAATCTCTGATATACCATATTTTATCCAGTCAGGTAGATATATATCATCGGAGTCCATACACGCAATTATCTTGTGTGTAGCAATCTTAGTTAAATTATTTCTTTTACTCCCTATACTTCTTTTATGTTGTCTGTAAAAATAATTTAACTTTATCGGATGTATTAATTTTTTTAATACATCTTCTTCTTCTTTATCTTTTAAAAATTTCTCAGTCCCATCGTCATCAATACAAAATTCTAATTTATCTCGTGGATATGTTTGACTACATATATTATTTAATATTAATGATTTGAATTGATTACGATTGTATGTAGGCATACATATACTCACATAAGGCAAATCCATATTATAATATAGAACATAATATTTAAATCATTATAACGAGTTTGTATTTAAATATTATTTCATTATATATATATTATGAAAAAGATTTGTGTATGTATGTGGTATGACGACAACATTATAGAATACGCCCACCTGTTTAAACAACATAATCAATCATATTGTGATAGAAATAATTATACTCTAATTCATTCAAATAAACTCTATACTGATAAACCTCAATCATATAATAAATTATTTATGATTAAAGAATTATTAGAAAAAGGTGAATATGATTATTATGTATGGATAGACGCAGATGCCCATTTTGTAGATGGATATATACTTGACAATTATATCATTGAAAATAAAGATTTTGTCTTTTCAGCAGATATTACAAATAATATTAATTGTGGTGTATTCATTGTTAAAAATTCAGATTTCTCTAAACAATTCATAGATAAATGGATAAACAGTTATGAAAGTATTAATGAAAACTGGTGGGAGCAAGGTGTATTAGGTGTGCTATGGAATTGTAATATATTAAATATTAAAGACCATTCATATGTATATTTTTATGGTGGATTACAACATTTTAAATATAATTCTAGTCAATTAGTATATCATATGGCAGGCACAACTGCTTTTGAAAGAACTGCCTATATAAGAAATTTTTTGATTAATTAAATAAATTTGAAATTTTAATTAAGGTTATTTAAAAACTAAATAATACTTATAATATAATACATATGGCAACCGAAAAATTAACATCCCCTCAATTTGACAAAGCAATGGAAGTATATATGGATAAACTAATTAAATATAAGAAAACAAATGGAGATAAACTAGCAGATAGTAGTATTAAAATGTATGGAAGAACTATATTTAACTATGTCCAAAAATATGGATTAAACTGGCAAATAAAGAAAATCAAAGAAAATATAGATGAATTCTCTACTTCAACAAAAATGAATTATCTTAATTCATTCATTAATTATTTTACTGTAATGAATTATAATAAGAAAGTGTTAAAACCTTATTTAGAATATCGTGATACTTTAATATCTGATAAACAAGCAGAACCTCAAATAGCACCTGCTAAAAAAACTAATTTAGTAGAATGGACTCAGATTTTACAATGGTTATCTCTTCTTCACGTTGATAATGCTATAATAAATTATAAAAATCTAGGCAGTTTCCAAACTGAAGTATTATTATCTTTATATACAACTTTCCCTCGTCGTAATGAAATAGCAGAATTATTATTCTATAGAGATACAGACCCAGTTTCTGCGTATGCTGATGATGAAACAGATAAAGATAATGTTATTATTCATTATGTATCTGCTAATAAAATGTCAATCATATTTAAAAATTATAAGACTGCTGGTGTGTATGGTAAGCAAGAATTTCCATTACCTCAATTTCTATATGATTTAATTATGAGATATACTGAAGAAAATAATGTAGCAGACACAGATAATATAATGTTTAAAGGTGTAAGAAATAAAGAACCATTATCTAGATTAAATTTAACTAAACTGTTACAACGCTCTTCAAAAAAATATTTAAATAAATCAATATCTACAAATATGATTAGACATTCATTCGCAACATCTAAATATGCTGATATTAAATCAGAAATAATTACTGATGCTGAAATTCTAGCACACTCACCTTCTACATTAATGGAGACATATGTTGTAAGTTAATAATTATTTTCTAATAATAGTATATGGATTTTATAAAATATATTACAGAATTTCAATACCCTGTTAATACAAATAGATTAAAAGTTAAAGTTGATAATGCTGATACACATAGAGGTATGGCACTGGGTTTAGTATCAATCAGACCTAAAGATAGAATAGATGGTGTTGAAAAAAGAATATGTAGAAAAGTTATATCTCAACCGAAATATAAAAAATGTTTTGAAAATACTTGTGAATGGTTTGATAGAGCATATCCATTCACATTTAAATATTCTACTATTCAATATAATTCAAATATAAAGTGTGCTAAACATATAGATAATAATAATGTAGGAGAAAGTATTATAGTAGGATTAGGAGATTATGAAGGAGGTGAATTAATTGTATATGATAAAGATGATAATCCCAGATATATAGATATTAAAAATAAATTTTTTAAATTCAATGGGTCAGAATATTATCACGCTACTAATGATTTTACAGGCAATCGTGTTACTATGGTCTTTTTTAATATAGCAGATTAAGTAGTTAAATATGATAGTCAAGGGTATACCCTGATTACTTACAAGTCTAATATATTACTTAGAAGGTTTATTAGAAAATATAATTATAAAATATAAAAAAAAATAAATATAAAATGAGATTTAAATATCAAAGAAACCTTAGAAGTCTAAATTATTACTTACAAGGTTTATAATCCTGTATTAGCACTGCTATGTAAAGCATTCATACTGGATAAAGCACCAGACTGACCACGATTATTTATTGTTGTGCTTTTTTTAACACTCTTTACATTCAAAAATCCCGCGCGACTCCCTTTAGGTGCTTGACCTAATTTAGTTCTGCTAGTAAAATTTGCTGCTCCTACAGTAACACGAGGAGGTCTATAAGATGCCGACGCAGTATCTCCTATAAGTGCTTTTCTGCGCATAAATTTACCAGGGTCTCCTTCAGATATAGTAGGGTCTCTAGTGCGCGCTGCTGCTTTATTTAATGCGATTAAACTATTAGGGGGCGCTGCTTCTTCAGTGCTGTCAAAAAATCTTCGGTCTCCATCATATTGAATATCTTCAGTTCGTGCCCCTAAAACCATTGCCTGCGCTACAGACCCCGCACCTTTATATTTTTCATATCTCTCATATGCGGCACTCCCAGGTTTTTTTGGATTTTTTTGTCTATATGTGCTTCTTTGTTCAGGGTCTTTTGCTGCTGCTCTAACATTCGCCGTAGTTATTTTTCTTACCGTCTTTCTAACAGGTGTTCGTGCTCTCCGTGGAGGGGTCTTACTTCGTGGTGCTTTCTTAGGCATTGTTATATTATCTGTATTATTTTTTTTTCGTCCATTTAAAAGTCCCTTTTCATCATAACATAATGACCCTTTTCCTCTTTTACGGCACACAACTGGCATTTATACATAGTAAATTATTTTCTTTTGGATACTTTGTTAAAAACAGTTCGGGTCTTTCTGTTCTAATATACCAGTCCCTCAATTTTATTGCTTTGACTAATTCACATTGTATAGGGTCTTCACCATTATTTATCTTGTCTTGACATTTTATATGTTCATATCTAAATTTATTGTAATCTCGTATATACAATTGATAATCTACATCATTTTTGTATTTATTATTATAATACACTCTCCTATATTCTTTTTGTGCTTTGTATTTGTTCAGAATATCATCTATTTCTTTTTGATTGAATTGACCGTCATTTTCCATTATTTATATATAATACTAGTTTATATTTATATATAAATTTAACCTTATATAATAATGAGTGAAGTGTTTATAAGTGACAATCATACTAAAAATTATTTATGTAGTATTATAGCACATAGTAATATAGACATATTACAACCATATATTCTTAATAAACAAAAATTAATGTATTCATTATCTAAATTTTTATCTGAAGAAACATATGATATTTCATTTTATGACCCTACTTTTCCATTTAATAATAAAGAAGAATTAATACACTTCTTAGGTGAAGACCCTATCAAAATTACTCCAGGTGAAAGAAGAATGATACAAGATATTGCTCGTAAAATTATTTCATTTTGTAAATCAGGATATGACTATAATAAATCTCCATACAATAATTTAGATGAAGTCCACGAAGATTGTATTAAGATACAACATTATGGTGATATATTTTGTGTTAGAAACGCGATTGCTTTATTTAATATAACTCAAGATAAAGATAATCAACTTGAATGTAAAGTATCGTCACTTATTCATAATCAATTACAACTTAAAAATCAATGGAAGAAAATGTGTATACCTACATTACAAGTTAAATATGGTAAATTCTTTGTTGAATTTGATTAAATAAATAAATTTGAAATTTATAAATTTGAAATAATTATACTTAAAAATAAAACATACTATATTATTATATATTATAGAAGAAATGAATTCAGTTATTAAACAACATCCTCTATACAAACTTAGTAAAATTTCTATTATTGAATTAATTATGTCCGAATATGTCCACTGTGACGAAATCCCTACACCACAAGCGGATAATGAATTAGTTGAATTAAAAAAAGAATTACAAGAATGTAAAGAAAGAAGTGTAAAACAAAGAGCAGAAATCGTTTCTTTGACTGAAAAATTAACTAATGTTAGAAGTCAATTATCCGCTTCTGTATCTATGAATGAAAATGTCCTGCCTGAAGGAGCATTTCAAATTCAAATTGATAGTGGAGATAATGTCATTGAACAAGTTTCTGCTCTAAAAACAGAACTAAATAATCAAAGTGAAGAGCATATCAAAGAATTAGAAAATCAAGTATCAAATCTCAAAAATAAAATCGGGGGATTTGACGATAACAAAATTGAAAGATTAGAAAAAGAAAATAAGAAACTCAAACAAGATGTATCTCAGCAACATATCTGGAAGTTTGATATGGAAGCATTAACTAATAAAAATTTAAAATATAAAAAAATGCTTTGTCTTCTTAATGAATTACTACTTGAGACAACAAATTGATATAATTTAATATTTTAGGTTTATCTCTAGTTACTAAATCACTACATAATTTTTTTGTAATCTCCCAGTCAGGTGGAGTATATCGTGGGGCACCCCCTTTATTTTCTAATCCACACTGTAAGAATTGACAAAAACTCTTACCATATACATCTGTAATCCAGTTATCACAAAACCACGAAGTTAATTCAGGTGGATAATAATATCCGAATATCTCCATATGCTTTCTTGATACGACTGATTGTGTCATTAGATTAGGCATCCTGATATCTTGTGGAGAACAACAACCTATATTTAAAGCATCATTTAAATTAATAATACACATATCTAACCAGAAATTATCGTGAAAAACAATATCATCTCCACACTGAACAAAATAATCATTACCATCTAAATATGCTCTTTCAAATAACATATTCCAGTATCCTACTACATTACCTTTCTCTATATTTTTAGTAGATAATATAACAGGTGTAATATCTAAATTACCATAGTATCTTTTATTTAATATTTTCTTCTTTGTTTGTAATTTTGAATATAGTTTGTCATCATCATCTATAGCATAATATAATGTATATTTATGCTCACTTGATAATGTCCGTATTAATGACTGTATTAAATATTTAAATAGTAATGTGCTTTCTAATTTTTTTGCTTTAGTCCCTTTAGTTGTTGAAGGTATCAAAAATGCTATTTTCATTATATATTACAATCATTAAATTTCTTTTAAATAAACGGGTGATTTTATAATATTTAATATTAAATAATGCCTGTATACAAAGATAATGCTCAAAATAGAAAGTTGAATAGAGTAGGAAAATCCTGGGGAAAAGAAGAAAAGAAAAAAGCACCTCCTAAAAAAAAAAGTGCCCCTAAGAAACGACCCTCGTCGCCTAAATCAGTCCCTTATTCTCCCTCTCTAATGGGGGGCAGTTATGGTGCTGAAACCGACGATGACCGAGAAAAACAGTTAGACCTACAATTTTTAAAATTCGCAGCAGACCACCCATTTGCGATAGATGGACGCGTCCAGGAGGAGGAATTACCAGAGGATTTTGTCCCCATATATGAAGCAGGATTTGACGAGGAATGGAACCCAGTATTACCGAATATGCTACCAATATTAGAAGTTAAAAACAAACCCGATAGGCGCCCAGTGAAACGGCGTCCGAGATAAAATAATGGTGAATTTATAATATTTAATATAATATAATATGACTATACTGGATGAAATCAAAGAACAAATTAGACAAGGTAAACCATTATCTGTAAAACACTTACGGTATATAAAATCTAATCCGACTCAATTCAAAGATACATCATTTAAACCTAAACAAAGAGCACAAATTAAAAGATTTAATAGACCTACGGCAGCAGGCACACCGCCTACAAATTTAAAATCTGTATCTGCTCTTGCTAGAAATAAAAAAGTAGTATCAAAAAAATATGTTAAAAAGACTGTAGCACCTGTTAAAAAACCAGTCATAACTCCTATTAAAGTCCCTCCTAAAAAACCACCTGTAATTAAACTCCCTCCTAAAAAACCACCTGTAATTAAACTCCCTATTAAACTCCCTCCTAAAAAACCACCTGTAATCAAACTGCCTATTAAATTAAAAAAATAAATTTGAAATTTAAATAAATTTGAAATTAAATTTAATAAATTAATATATATAATAAATATAAAATGCCTGTATACAAAGATAACGCTCAAAATAGAAAACTGGGTAGAGTAGGAAAATCCTGGGGAAAAGAAGCACCTAAGAAATCTGCTCCTGTTAAGAAAGCAAGTAAGAAAGCAGCAGGCGGTAGTAACCCTGTAGGATTTTATGAAGTATTAACTACTCACAAAGATTATATAGATAGTGCTAATGCTACTATGGACAAAATAGAAAAATCTAAAATATCTGGAAAATGGTATAATGGTAATGCGGTAGGAGGGGCAGGTATATCAGGTAATATGACTTTATCACAGGCAAAATCTATTAGAACTAAATTTAATTTAGGTAATGCTATGCGTAGAGTAACTACAGATAACCCTAAAGCGCCATATGTGAATTATCATTCATTTTAAAATAAATTTGAAATTTAAAATAATTTATATAATATATGAGTGAGAGTGGAAATCCTACAGAGAGTTTATTAAATATAGGAAACTTTATAATATTGTTAGTGAGTGGTGCTATAATCCCGTTGTTATTAGTGCTATATAAGAGTAGGTGTAAGCGTATCTGCTGGGGTTGTATTACGAGAGATGTATTAGATGCCGACCCTGACGAACCTGATAAAAAGAAAGAACCCGCTCCATTTAGTTTACAAGCACCTGAACCCGAACCCGAACCTGAGAGCGCTCCTTAAATAAATTTGAAACTTAGAAGTCTAAAATATTACTTACAAGGTTTATTAGATTTAAAAATCTATTCATATAAAATAAAAAATATATAATTAATAATTTAAAATTTGAATTTTACTTAGAAGTCTAATATAATACTTAGAAGTCTATAATACTTAAAAGAATATTAATATATATATTATAATATAAAATGTCTAATAAAGATGAAGATGAGTTTAGAAAAACCATTAACATACACTTCAATAACATATTTGAAATTAGACCACCACCCGAAGAAAATGCTTCTGAAGAAGATTTAATTAAATATACTAAAAGCATTGCTTCTGATATATCAGATTATTTATCCTGGACGGATAGTGATTTTGATATGACTGGTAAATTAAATCAAATCAATATACCTTTCATAAAATCTATCATAGATAAACCTACATTATATATTGATATAGTTTGTGGTCTGTTTAAATTAAATAAAAAGGTAGAAGATGACCGAGTTAAATGTTACAATATAATCAATGCTGAAGGTGGATTAAATTTCTCAGAAGGGTCATACTCACATTCTAAAAATAAACTGTTACAATGGTTATATATTTCATATACTTTATGGAGAGATGAAGACTATGAAGAACCTGCTGACCCTCCAGAATTCGGTGATGTATGTGAAGGCACTCCATTAAACTATGAAGGAGGTGACACATTTACAATCACTAAAGACATATATGATAAAGTTATGTCAGTCAATAATTATACAGTCCAGAATTGTAGTGTAACACACTGGGAAGGTGCTAAAAAACAAAAAAAGACTGTCAAAGATAAAAAATCTCTTGACCAGTTACTATCTGTTAAACATACATATTTCAATATTGCCATTCATTCTGCTACTAAAAGTAAATATTTTGATATGATTTATGACGATTTATGGGGTCATCTACCTCCTAGTAATCATAAAATCAAACTCAGAAAAAAATTTATGGAAGATAATCCATTACAGTTAGAAGATGAAGGTGCTAAAAAAGATTTTCAACTACACGCATTCATTAGTATATTTAACAAAGAAGTCAGCAGAATTATTAGACACTAGTTACTTCTTCTTCTTATAACCCTCAAAAACCTGCTCTGGTTTAATTTTTTTACTATCTTCATTCATCTTCTTAACATTAAAACTTATAGGAGCGTTAGGTGTATTATCATTATCAATCGGTTTAATATTTTTTACTTTCGGTTTCTTTTTTCTCGGCATATAATATTATACAAATTTTTTTATATTTATAATTATATAATGGTTTATTTAATTACTTCAAATACTCAGAAGGTGGGTCCAGGCACTTCTACTTCTGGACTTAATGACCCTACTTCATATGTTAATATGTTATCACAAACTTTTAATATAGAAAAAGATAGTGAGATTGCCGTTGAAAGTTTAAAGATTACTCGTAATGGTAATCTACAAGTATCTGGTGCTAATAATCAATTCGGTATTTATATAGGAGACGATTTATCAATAGCAGGAGGTGAAAAAAGCGATGTATTAGAAAATCATTTAGGATGGGTAAATAAGACCATTATTACAGGCGGTAATATCACTAAATCACCTTTTTCATTAACTACTAATATTAGAGAAGGATTATTAAGAGGATTAGGACAACACCCTAATTTTGTGACTATTGATACAAATTATCCTAAAGTTGAATTAAAAAATGCTTCTAATGAATTTACAGGATTTAAATATTCATTCAAACAGAATTTATCTGGTGCTAAAACGCATATCCCAGCAGTAGCAGGTCAAGGAGGATGGGTCGCTACTTCAAGTGAAGATATAAATGCTGAAATATCCTCAAGTGGCACGACTGGAGTAGTTATAAAAGCAGTCAATCTGGAGTCTGCTTCAGGTATGTGTTCTGTTATAGGTCAAAAATATCCTATTAATCAAGCAAACGGTTCTGTTGTATTTAGATATAATAGTTCTTTATCTGGTTCAGCAGGTATTCAGTGGGAGTGTGGACTAACAAGAGCAACTTTTAATAATCTACAAACAGGAGGAGCAGACCCACTCCCTTTAAAATTTGATAGAGAAACAGATGTCCCCTATGTAGATTTTTTTGATTATTCTGTTGTTCAAGACGGCACTACATTAAAAGCATACTGGTGGGGATGGAATGATGAAACAGACGAGTTTGAGGAAATTCTTATAGGAGTAGGTGAAAAAACGGCGGCAACTTATCATTCTGTTAAATTTGAAGTCAATAATGACGCAGTTAAAATATCTTTAATTAAAGTATCGGATAATTCAGAAGAAGTATGGGTTGATAGTGGGGAAGAGGGTGGTGATAAAGACGACTGGGCAAAACCAGTAGGTATAAGTAATTTCTATTTGTATCCTAAAGTATTTATTAAAAGTAGTGATGTCCTAGGTAATCCATATTCAGCAAGTCGTATGATGGTTGTTACAGATTATGATGGATTAAATATACCTACATATAACTATAGGACACAACTAAATGGTTCATTTCAATATGGTGGTGTTCACTCAACTGGAGTTCTAGCAAATGCCAGTCGTGTTCTTCTCGGTGAAAAAATGGATATGGAGCACCATACTTATCAAGATTTCTGGGCAAGTGCTTATACATACGCATTCGGACATACTAATTTAGGGACTGTATACAGGCAAGAGCAACGAGGAATGCTGTCATATCAAACTGAAGATGGTGGTCAAGTTGTATGGTCACCCTTTAATGGATTAAATGCTTCTGGAGGAGTTGATAGAGACATTGTATTAGTTATGGCACCCTCAACTTTATATAATGCTACTGGAAATGTAGAGGGTTACGGTGGAGGGTGGACAGACGAATTCGGTGCTCAAAATGTCCTGGGATTTGAAAATATGCCTCCTCAATCAATTAATACATATGTATCCGCAGCACAAGGTAATCTCGTTGTATTAGAAAGTAAAACTGTGCCTAAAATGGTTTCTAATAAATCTTTATTTGTAAGATTACCTGACTTACCTATCAATTCATTTAATTCTGGTAAAGGTTCTGTATCTAAAATATTATATCATATGCCTAGGTTTGATAATAGTGGTAATGAAGTAGGTGGTTTATATTATCAACCTCACGAAAGACTGTATATACCCTTTGAAAACACAGAAGCAATTAGATTAAATAATCTTAAAGTTGAATTATGTAATATTGATGAAACTACAGGAAGCGTGGATTTAGTAGGTCAAACTATTATTTGTTTTGATATTCGGAAGCGTCGTCAGTAGGAGGCGTATCATCTTTTAGGTCACTAATATCTATATTACTATCACCCATAATATTCTGTCCGACAGCAATCTGCTTTTCAAAATTATGATAAGCGATAGGTGGATTTTCTTGTAAATCTAAATGTAAAAAATCATATTTTTCTGGTGTAGCAATCTTATAAATTTTTAATAGATTATCAGCACCTCCAAACATATCTCCATATTCTTCTGCTATTTTTTCTAGTTCTTTAGAATTAGGAAAAGGACTGCCTATAATCACGTTCGTAGCATTTTGTCTAATCACATTATTTACTTTTCTGAAATTTTGACTAGATATATAAAATAACTGGACATTATAGTGTCTGAAGCGAGACGCAAAATGGTTCAAGCGTGCTTCTCTACGGATTGACCCAAGAAGGTCATCACAAATTAATGCTACACTAGGTTGTTCTTCTTTTTCAAATTTAGATTGTGTAGTAATTAAATCATCTATAAATCTATCTTCATAATGGTCTTCAGTATCAAATGCCTGTTCAAGAAAGCGAGATGTATTATCATTTGCTATGGTGTTACTTATGATTTTAACACGGTCAAAGAAGTGCTGACCATAGAATTCGTCAGATAATAATAAATTAGATATAATCGTGCTTTTACCAGTCTTAACAGGTGAGCAATGTAATACTAATGCGTGAGGTTGAGGTAGGTGAGGATGTAGTGGTTTATTATTCTTTAATAAAAAATCAGGGTCTTTCACTTTCAAAACTTTAGGTGCTACGGACATTTATATTATAAAACATTTAAATTCTGAAATTAAAATATTTTCAGTAAATATAGAAATGTCAAATTGTCTCCCTGTAATTATAGATACTCAAGTTAGTGAAACTCCAGAAGAAGATGAGAAATTTGTAGAGAGTGGTGATAATGTATCAGATAATGAAAAAGAGGATAAAGAAGAAGAAGAAGTTGTTGAAGTCAAAGAGCGTGTTAAAATAGATACAGATATTATATTTCAAGGTGCTCCTAGTGTTAAACCCGTAGCAAAAAAGAAGCGTGTTATGGATGATGCTAAACTAGAGCAACTTAAAAAAGCAAGAGAGAAGGGTAACGCTACTAGAACAGCAAATAGATTGAAAAAAGAACAATTAAAGAAAGAACAAGAAGAAGAAACACAACAGAAAATTCAAGCAAAGACAGATGAATATGTTGAAAAGAAAGTCAGTAAAATCAAACAACAAGTAGATAAAGACCCTGTAATTGTCCAGAATAGTAGTGTATCTATAGAGGATATTGAGAAGATTGTGGGTGGAGCAATAGGCAAATATGAAACAGAAAGAGTAGCACGAAAAGTTATGAAGAAACAAAAGAAAGAGAAAGAAGAGAAGCACGCAAAGATACACGCAACAATTAAAAGAGCACAAGGCAAAGCACTAAACCCTACTGAAGAAGGATTTTTTGATAATTGTTTCGGATAATATTATATACATATATAATATCAAAATAGACTTAGAAGTCTAAAATATTACTTAGAAGGTTTTCTTCAAATATTATTTGTAAAATAAAAAAAAAAATAAATATAAATTCAGAATTTAAAATCAAAGAAACCCTACAAGTCTAAAAAATTACTTACAAGTATAATTTGTCATTATTTATATATTATAAACTATACAAATATTTAAACAATCACTATTATTATATTATTTATATTATAAACTATGTCAGAAATGCTCGGATATCAACACGGTGCTCAATTCACTAACGACAATATTTCAAGAGATAACAATCTTCAACAAACTATCGCAGATAGTAATACATCTCGCTTAGATGAAAGTAAATTGAAAAATGAATTACAGAATAAACTATATAGTGCTGCTGAAAAAGGAGCAGACAATCTACAAAAGTCTAGTGCTCTGGGTAAAGCAAAAGATGAAGCAGGTGAATTTCTAGCAAATGCTCGGAATGTATATAAAGTAGGCAAAGCAGTATCTAAAAATGTAGGTGAAGTTAATAATGCTATGAAATCATATAAAGCAGGTCGTCTAGCAACAAAAGGAGGTTCAGGATTATATGATATGGCAGGAGCAACTGGGAGTGCTGCTAGTGATTTTAATAAAGCATTAGGAGTTACAGCAGGCAAAGGACTTAAGCAAGCAGTTAAAGGTGGCACGGGATTATATGATATGGGCGGAGCAGATATAAACGCGGTTCTTGATTTTAATAAAGCAATAGGCGTTACAGCAGGTAAAGGACTTAGTAACTTCACTGATACTGTTAAAGCGGGTGCTCAAGCAGTAAAAGATACAGCAACGGCGGGTAGTGTAGGAGAAGCAGTATCAGGAGCAACAAAAGTATATTCTTCTGCTACAAAAACATTAGGCGCACTTGATGCGGTAGGCAAATCAGCAGAAGGATTAAATGTTGTATCAGCAGGTTCAGATATTTTAGATGATGCTGAAGGTGGATTTAGTAAATTAAATAAAGCAGAAAAAGTAGGTAATGTAGCGGGTATTACCTCTGGTGTATTTTCAGCAGGCACTCTCGCAGGTAGTCTTGAAGCGGGCGGGGAGTTGCTTGATGCTACTGGTATAGGTGCTGAAATAGGATTAGGATTGAATATCGCAGGTGCTATAGCAGGTGGAGTATCTGCGGTGGCAGATTATATCGGTGGAGAAAAGAAACAAAAACAACAAATCGCTAAACCTACAGCAGCACCCACTCCTACTCAACAACAGGCGCCTGCTAAAGTATCAGCATTACAATCTGGTGGAGTCGCGGTCGGAGGATATTCTTAAAATATTTTTATTATATATATGAGTTGTATAATTTGTTCTACAGTATTCAAAAATGAAGGATTTTTAAAGAAATCATTTGAAAATATTAAGATATTGAGTTATCTATTTACAAATATTAAAATTGTATTATGTTATGATAATTCAGGTGATAATACATTAAAAGAATTATGTGAATTAAAAAGAGAAGGATGGGATATAGATATTATAGTTAATAAAAAAGATAGATTTGGTCACCAGTATGGTAGAGCATATAATATCGGTCAAGCACGAAATCAGTGTTTAGATTATATAGAAGAGCATTTTTCAGATTATACTTATTTTATTATGGCAGATTTAGACGATATTTGGAATTTTGATTTAAATCCTATGATATTAGGAAAATATATTCTGAATGAAGCATTAGAAGAAGAATGGGATAGTTTATCATTTTATAATGAAGGATTTTATGATACCTGGAGTGTATCTATAGACCATTTACAAGAAAGTGGGTGGGTGCCTGGAGTAGAGTTAGATAAATGCTGGGAAAATCAAGTCGTAATTAGAGATTATTTAAGAAAAGTTGTTCAAGAAATGAGCGAAGAAGGTGACGATATGAGACCTATAGATAGTATATTTAATGGATTTTGTATTCATAAATTAAACAAATTCACAAATATTAGATATCAACCTGCTACATTATTAAATGATGAAATATTTATAGATTGTGAGCACAGAAGTTTCTATCGTCGTGCTAATGAAAAAGGACTTAAAGTAATGTTATCAAAAGATTGTCTGTTTGAAAAAATGAAGAATGTAAATAAATTAAATACTGAAAATTAAAATATATAATTATATTATAAAATATGAGTTTCTTTGTTGCCGATAATAAAATTGCCATAAATCAAGAAAGTATTGCCGTGCCTTCTATTAATGGACTATCATATAATCCAGGTCAATTAATTGAATTGCGTCTTGACCCTGCTCAAGTTAAATTTTTTCAACCTCAAAATAGTTATCTTCAATTTAATGTAAAACTTCAAATGCCGTCAGATGCGGCGGGTGAAGTAATGAAATTAATGTTAGATAGTCATATAGGTGCTCAGGCATTAATTCGTGATATTCGTATTCACGATGGTAACAACAACGCTCTTCTTGAAGAGATTGTAGGATATAATATTGCTACAATGAATAAATATGATTATCATTGTAATGAAAGTCTTCGTAATAAGCGAGCATTAGTAGAAGGTGCTGGAGCACGAATTACTCCACACGGTCAATTAGGCACAGCATTTTCTAATCAAAACACTGCTATGAATTTCTTCACCGACGCAAGAGGTGTAAGTGATGCTGATGAAAGTCAATTAAAGAATGCTTCATATACTAATGTTAAAGTTTGTCTGCCCTTAAATACTGGTATTTTCGGTAATGATAAAGTATTTCCTAGTATGCTCACGAATGGATTACGAATTTCTATTCTTCTTGAAGATAGTCAAAAAGCGATTAGAATGCTTGAAGGTGCTATGTTAAACAGAAAAAAGAAATTAAATCCATTCATTCATTCTTCAAATGGTTGTTTAACTACAGGAGCATTCACGGGTGCTGCGAGCGGCGCCACGGCATACACTACAATATTTTTAACTCAAGATAATGGATACATAGAACCAGATAATCTACCATTTGCTGTAGGCGAGCGCATCGGTATTCTTAGACTAGCACCTGCTCCTGAAATTGAGCAGGTATTTTATACAGATACTAAACCTGTTATTCAAAAGATTGAGTTTATTTCCGCGACGGGC
>Ga0115562_1001349_pt1 | contig 18072 bp, 16 predicted proteins | sample COGITO_mtgs_1105_6_FD_87200 | JGI IMG/M metagenome (GOLD analysis project Ga0115562, IMG submission 87200) | Pelagic marine microbial communities from North Sea - COGITO_mtgs_110516 | ecosystem: Environmental > Aquatic > Marine > Epipelagic | place: Germany:Helgoland, sampling site Kabeltonne...
GGCGGTCAATTTCCCGTTTCCAAACAGCAAAAACGGCTTGCCTGCGCGCAAACGGTCCGCCTGACCCGAGAGGGATTTGAAAAATGCAGTCGGGCGCACGATGGACCAGGTGATGGGCGCGGCCTGAAGCTCGGATTCGAAAGCCAGCTTTGCCTGCTGAAAGGCCAGCTTAGGCCTTTGGACGCAAATGGCTGACAATAGAACGTATTGCTGCACCCCGGCGCTTTTGGCTGCGCTTAGGGCGGCACTGTTCAGATCCCGGTCGATCGCGCGTGCCTCGGTAGGGGCACCGCTGCGCGAGGCGACGCAGGAGATGACGGCGTCGCAGGCATGCTCTGTCATGATGGAAAACAGGTCGGTTTGCGTGAGTTCGCAGGGGACTGCAATGCCCATGTCAGTCGCGTCAGAACCCAAGCGGACGGGCGCGACAACCGTGTACCCGGCGGCGACCAGAGCGTTTGCAGTCGCGCGCCCAATGGTGCCTGTCGCGCCAAGCAGCAAGATCGATTTAGCGGATTTCGTCATGCAGCGACGCTATATCAAGCGGTCCGATCAAGGACAGCGGTTTTTCGTTTCCAGCATCCGCAGGAGGTGGACCTGAGCGTTTGAAGGTTTTCCACCATTCAACCTGTGCGATGTCTAAGAGCATGACGCTGCAGAGACGGGCGGCATAGAGACGCGTCAAAAAGATCGCGCGTTTCTGACTCAGTCGGCGTGCTTGGACGTGGCCTTGATCCAGGGATCCCAGTCAGGGTTATTTTCGGTGCTGCGATACCCGTTGGGCATTCAGTCAGTCGAAAAACCGTACGAGCGGGCTGGAGCAACGGAACGTTTCGATCAAAACATCAATCACGTCATCGTCGAGAAGCAGCGCGTCTGGCAGGTCTTTGCGGCACCCTAAGCCGACCATTTTCAGATAGGGTGCTGCAACAGCGTCATTTTCATAACCTTCCGGCACAGTGCGCAGGGCTTTGCGTGTTACAATTCCTTCTGGAAATGTCTCTATGAAATCAGGGTCTGTGGCGATGTCCGTCAGTCCCCGTAGGTCGTCGACAAAACGTGTGCGCAATCGGGCAAGTGCTGTCTTGGACGGGTGAAACAACCCAGCGCCCGCGTGACAATTCCCGGGCTCGATGTGCAAGTAATATCCGACGTTTTCGGTGGGCTGACCCGCGTTTACAAACACATCAACGCCGGTCCGATACAATCCGGGTCCAACGCGGTCGCGCGGCTCTTGAAAGAACTTTGAGTAGCTTTGCCTTGGGTTGAACTTTGTCTCAGCCATGTACGGGTCAAAGCGATCTGCATAGTCATACAGCGTGATCGCCATGCCCGTGAAATTGCGCAGCGCGTCGTCGCGATCCTCGCGGTTCGCGTCCATCCAGGCTTTGCGATTGTTCGCAGCGAGATCCGCAAGGAACGTGAACGTTTCTGGTTCTACCATGGTCACCGATCCTGTTTCGCAGCAGCCTCTAGGCCAGTCCGCATCCTGGTTTAATCCTTGTACGGTGGTTTTACAGCCGCAACCATGCGTTTGTGGCGCGGGTGTTTTGCACCAATGGTATCGCTCAGGTAAACTTCACGGAAATGCGGGTCATTTACTGTCAAATTTCTTTAGGTTGCGGCAGCCGACGTTGGTACATCGTGCATCCGACAAGCGGATGATTTTCGCACAAGGCAAGATGATGCGATGCGCGACGTTTCCCTCTTATCATTTTAGGTCTACGATAATCGTCAAATGATCGCCCCACACGACGACAGACAACTCAAATCGAGGCTGTCCATGTTGGACCGCGTTTTTTGTTGCCAGATAGGTCGGAAATGTCTCTGCATCCCATCCTTTGGACGTTTCGGCGCTGTCCCTATGCAATCAGGGCGCGTCTTGCGATAGCAAGCGCGGGTGTCACAGTTGAACTGCGCGAAATTCTGTTGCGGGATAAACCGCAAGCTTTCTTGGAAACATCTGTGTCTGCCACCGTTCCGGCGCTTCGATTAGACGATCGGGCGCTGGATGACAGCAGGGACATCATGGTCTGGGCGCTTGAACAGAATGATCCACAACGGCTTTTGGATATGCCAAACGCAGGTTGGGAGCTGATTGATGAAAATGATGGTCCATTTAAATCCGCGCTGGATCACACGAAATACGCCTCTCGCTATCCTGATTTGGATACAGCGGCCGAGCGTAGCAAAGCAGCTGATTTTTTGTTGGGTCTCGACAACCGATTGAAAGGGCAGGCGGCTTTGTTTGGGAACCGTTCGACGATTGCCGACCTTGGCATCCTTCCTTTCGTGCGCCAGTTCGCGAACGCGGACCGGGTCTGGTTTGATGAGCAACCATGGCCCGACCTGATTGTTTGGCTGGATCGTTTTGTACGAAGCCATGATTTTGCGAATGTGATGACAAAGTATGCCCCGTGGTCCGATGGTGACCCTGCGCTCTGGTTTGGCGGGAAATGAAGCCGTTTCAATTTTTTAACTCGAACCGAAGTTTCATGTGCACCGCAGCGCATATGGGTTCTGAGTCGAACAGGATTTGTTAGCGCAAGAACGTGCTGCAAATGCAGTATTGCACCCGACCTTGCGGCGGTTGAGGCTAAGCCCAAAAAGCGCTGGTTGATTGTGCCCTTAGCGAATGTCCTGATCTCTCTGGTCAGGGTGCCGACGATCGCAGAAAATCAAACAGTATGGCCAAGCGTCACATTCGATATCACGTCGGAAAAGGTCTGTGCTGTGTGCGCCCAGCTGGGAAGTGGCGCGGCACGTTGACATGACAGATCACTGAAGTCAGCGCATGCGTTCGGTTCCGTCAGCAAGCGTCGCAAGGCGACTGCGAACGCCACGGGATCATCAACCGGAACCAACACCGCTACGTCGCCAACCGTATCCGGCACTGCGCCACCAGGTCCAGCGTCAAATTCATGTCAGCGGGGGTTGGGTCGGGGAAGGTATCCGGCAGTTCCAAGTGGTTCGTCAGACAGCCAATATCGTTCAAGACATTCAACACGGCCGCCTCATAGACAAAGCCACCCGTCCGCCTGTCCTTGTCGCCGGGTATCGCAAAAACCGCTTTTGTCATGTGAACACCTTACAAAGGGAGCAAAGCCCCCCGTTTAATCCCCAGACAGCAGCCGTGCATCTCCGACGTGACCAGCCTGCAACGCCAATGAATTGCCTTAGGCTCTGGAACTATAAACGGGTCCCGGCCTCAACGGCAGCTTTGATCCAGAACAGACACTGGCGAAAAATGCGGCCTATGACCGAGTTGCGGGACTTAACTGCGTTTGATTTGGATTGGTCTATTTGATGCTTTGGACCGACTGTTGCAATTGGTTCAGGCCGCGGCGTCGACTAGCAAGGGGCAGTGAAGGAGAGTTTCGCTGTGCTGATGGGGGCCGCTAGCGGATTTGCTCAAATAAACGCCATTCCTTGCCGCTGCAGAAAGCTAATTCTTGGGGTCTAAATACTCGCAAAGAACGAATTTTCAATCTCTTTATCGTTGATTTGGAGGTTTACAGAACGTTGTCTGCTGGCATTTGTCAGTGCATCGATCACACTTCTATTAAAAATGAAAAACGATAATACCACCCTACAGTTTCGACAGATACCCATCCCAGAATGCACTTCTAAACAGTTGATTGGGGTCGACGCTCCGCTTTAGCGACGCAAACTCAGCCGCGCGTTTATACCCCGCCGAGAATTGTTCGACGGTGGCATGCGGCCGGTAAGGCAAATAGTAACTGCCACCCATAGCATGAACGGCATTTATCAACTGTCGCGTCATTAAAATAGCATCATCTTCAGCTTCCTGGGTCAGCCTTTGGCTGAAATTCATTACCGCAGCAATTCGGGGGCCGCCCGGCGCATAAGACAACAAGGAAGCCTTGTCGCGTTCCACCCACCGAAGAGTAACATTCAGCAAATCTTGTTTGGAGGCCGGAATGATCGCGCGACACGCCTTAATAAAATCGGCGAACCGTTCTGGGGCCACAAAGTACTCGTGCAAGATATCTGCCCGCCCAGAACGATTGGGCCCATTTATTTGCGCCACAGATTTGTTCATATGGCCGGAACGAGACAACGGGCTAAGAAATGCGGGAGCAAGATTTGTCTCGATTCCCCAACGCAACCGCTTGCCAAATTCGCTGTTGGTTTGCGGTGACAGGTAAGCGACGCACGGCACCGTCAGGTGCTGCCCAGATGGGCGCGCTGGATTGTGGTGTCTCGACCTTGGAACCGGGGTCACGCGCGGCGTACTTTAAGCGTCCGGCCCGACTGCCCTACGGCGCGGTTTTCCATGGCCAAAGATCATCGACGCGATTGATCTTGTAGTAATGGATGCGGGCGAACAGGACCTGGCCGGTGCCACGCTCACCACGGTTTATGAACCCGTTCATTGCCATTCTGACCAGTTGTAGCTTTGTCCGCTGACCTGCGATCAAGCCGTCAAAGTGCGGCACACTGTGTGAAAGACCGCTCTGATAAAGCTGTGCGGCAGCGTTTGACAGAGCCTCGAATGTCCGGTCCGGGCCATTATTTCGGCCAATCGTGCACCAAAACCTGAAAGTGTGGTCATGGTTTGGTGGTACTTGAAAGTTGTCGTTGTTATCGAACCCTTGATCAGTTTACTGGGTGACAATGAAGGTTCAATCCCGCAGCGGCGGCTTAGAAAGTTCAAACAGTCTATGTCGGATCGGCGCATGAAAATCGTTTTGGTTACACCTGAGATTCCGTACAATACGGGTGCGATCGGACGGACATGCGTGGCGCTGAATTTGGAACTTATCCTGATCAAACCTTACGGTTTTTCCCTTGATGAAAAATCGGTGCGACGGGCCGGAACGGATTACTGGAAACATGTCAATCTTACCGAGTATGACAGCTGGCAAAGCTTTATGGTCGCGCGAAGCCCACGGCGCGAATGTATGTATTTCTTCGAAGAACACGGCTCACAGACTGTTTACGATCCAGACTATCAACATGATGCATATCTGGTCTTTGGGTGCGAGTCCGCAGGTCTGCCAGATGACATATTAGATGGAATGTCTGATCGGGTCTTCAGCCTGCCCATGCTTGATCCACGTGTCCGATCACTAAATTTGGCGAACGTGGCCACAGCGGTCGTTTATCAAGCTATGCGCAGTCAACTCGGTGGTTGAATGCACCTGCCGTTGGATGGGTTAAGCAAGGCTATGGTGGTGCCCCTCGTTTGCTAGACGCCTGCGTTTTAAGTTGTCCCGGCAATATGGAGCAAAATTACCAATTAAAGCGTCTGCAATCTAGGGGCACATGATCCTGACGCCGCACGTGTTCGATCAGACCCGGCAGGCAATTGGCGACATGAAGCTTTACGCGCTGGCTTCTTTGTGAACCAAGGCAGCTGACATGGACTGGACTGCTAAGTCTTCGATGCGTTGCGACGAAAATTCATGCTTCAGTCCAATGCAGACAACACCGATTTCGTGTTTGCCTTCAGCCTCTTCTACGGCGTGTCGATTGCCGACGACGTGGATTAGGGCAAGCCTGTTACCCTGCGAAACATATCCCTTGGCACGGGTGACGGTGGGATCGGCTGCAAGCTTTTCGGCCAGCGCTTCTGCATCTACAGGCCCATCGGGGCGCAGGACGGCGCTGGCGAAATCGCTGTGAGGTGAGTTTGATGGCGGGATGCCCCGGGCGGGCAATGGCAGCGCGCCAATGATGGCGTCGAGCGGAACCTGGCCCCTCTCAACTGGAATAATCCGCGCCAAGGGCACGCGGCTTTTGAGCCACTTGGTCACATCGGCTAATTGCTCTGATGTTATCAGGTCAGCTTTGGTCACCAGCAGACTATCGGCTTGCTCCAGCTGATGTTGAATTGTGTCGGACAGAAACTTGTTGTTGGCGTTCCGCCGGATTTGCTCGGCATCGGCCAGCACAACGGTCGCGTCCGGCCTCAGTCCGTGAACCAAACTCACGGTCGTCATGATTGACCCCGGTAGCGCGACGCCTGACGCCTCAAGCAACACATGGTTAAACCCCGGTTCCGCATCACGGATGTCTTCGAGCGCGCCAATCATGTCATTCCCAAAGGCGCAGCATACGCAGCCACCCGAGATAGATATCAAACTGTCGTCTACAGCCTCGATCAGGTCTTCGTCGATGGCCAATTCGCCAAATTCATTGACCAAAACAGCCAGCCGCAGACCATTCGCGTTGCGCAGCAAGTGGTTGATCAGCGTCGTTTTGCCCGCACCGAGATAACCACCAATGACCGTAACTGGCAGTTTCATCAGATCGTGGCCGCCTCGAAAATGCGACCGCCTTGCACGGTACCCCAGATGCGCACATCCTTGAGCGTTTCCGGCGCGGCCTCGGTCGGGTCGTCCTCAAGCACTGCGAAATCCGCACGTTTGCCGATCTCGATAGAGCCAATCCTGTCATCCATTTTCATGGTAATCGCAGCCCCCATCGTGACCGCATAAAGCGCCTCGTCGAGGTTGATCCGCTGCACCTCGCCCTGAGTTCGACCCGAGGACGTGAGCCGGGTGGCGGCTGAACCCGCAGTAAAAAGCGGCCCCAACGGAGTCACCGGCGCATCGGAATGTATGGTCATCGGTACTCCAGCATCAAGCGCGGCCCGGCAGGCATTCATGCGTTCGGCGCGTTCGGGACCGACGGTCAGCGCATAGTGCTCGTCGCCCCAGTAGAAATGGTGGTTGGCAAAGAGGTTCACACACATGCCCAGCCGCCCCATCTTGCGGAACTGCGCCTCGGAGGCCAGCTGGCAATGCTGCAGCGTGAAACGGTGATCAAAATCGGGATGCTTGCGCAACGCGGCCTCCAGCGTTTCGATGGTCAGCTGCGTGGCCTCGTCGCCATTGGTATGTGTATGTACCTGCACTCCGGCAGCGAGGGCGCGTTCATAGATCTCTGCGAGTTGATCGGGCGCAATATACCAAAGACCATTGGGTGCGCCGTTGTAATAGCCGGGCCAGAGCATCCGGGCCGAGAAACCTTGGATGGACCCGTCTGCAACCACCTTGATCTTGCCAAGCTCCAACCGGTCAGTCGATTTTTCGGTGAGCGACAGCGTATAGTCGACCAATTCTTTTGGCGAAACGCCAAGGTTGATGCGGAACGCAACCAGACAGACCGGGTATGTTTCCTCGCCCGTCACCTTGTCAAACAGCGCAACCAGATCGTCGTTCAGTTGCTGGCCAAGATCGGACGACGTCGTCACCCCAGCCCTGACACAGAGCCGTCCATAGTTGCGCAACCCCATTTCATCGGCCGCGAGAAAGGCGCGGTCCATGCCAACATGTTTTCCTGCGGGCATCATGATCTCGGGGCTTTTCAGTTCGCCCGTCGGCAATCCGTCCGATGCCAGTGGAATGCCGGGATGATTGTTGCCAGTTTTAAAGAGACCCGCCAGTTCCAGACCCTTTGTGTTGACGTTCAGGATATGACCTGACGCGTGCATGATACCAACCGGCCGTGTTGTGGACACGCGATCCAGATCGGCGCGGGTCATGCGCACATTGTCCATATAGATCGGGTCAAGCCCCCACCCCAGCAGCGGGGCATCGGGGTCAGACATCTTTTTTTCTGTCTCGCTCAGGCGCACGACAACGTCATCAATCGATTTCACACCCGGCCAAATCTTGCCGTCCGGGTCCATGCGGTCGAACCAGCCAACATAGGTAAATGACCAAAGCGCCCCTTCCATGGAGTGTGCGTGCCCCTCGATCAGGCCGGGCATGATCACCTTGTCTGCAAACCGATCATCCAGCTGGTATTCGCCCCAGCCTGCCAGTTCATCAAGCGTTCCCGCCCCCAGAATGCGCCCGTCGCGCACGGCGACATGGGACACAACCGGGCGGTTGGGGTTCATCGTGATGATTTTTCGGGCAGAATAGACCGTGGTGCCGGACATGGGGCGCATCCTTGTTCAATGGCGTCTTTCAAATGGTAGTCAGCTTTCGTTCTTTGGGAAAATGGTATTAACTGGCCAATAACCACGGGAATTTAGGGGAACGGTACGCCATGAATTTCACGTTGAAACAGTTGCGCTACGTCGAAGCCGCCGGGCGGCTTGGCTCTATCGCCAAAGCAGCCGGAGAATTGGCGATATCCCAATCCTCGATCACGGCGGCAATTGATTCACTTGAGGCGGGACTGAAATACGACCTATTCGTACGCACGCCGGCCAAGGGTATTCAAGCGACCCCTGCAGGGGCCGACGCCCTGGGAATGATCCGCAATTTCCTGGAGCAGGCGCGACAGTTCGAGAGTGAGTTCCAGTCGATCGGCGGCGACGCCTCAGGCCTTGTGCGCATCGCCTGTTATGCGACTGCAGCACCTGCACTTCTGCCCGAGATACTGCGCGACAGTGCTGAAAAGTTTCCAGCTATGTCTGTTCAACTGCTCGAGGGGAACATGGAGGCGATTGCGGGCTTTCTGGATGATGGCAAGGCCGATCTGGCGTTCACATACCCCAAGGTTTTGCATTCAGGGCACGACTTTGTGCCGCTGTTCCGCCCGCCTCCTTTCGCGTTGATCTCTGCCGATGATCCGATGTCACAGCAATCGAGTGTAACGATTCCCGAATTGGCTGAGAAACCGATGGTGCTTCTCGACCTTCCTCTAACCCGCGACTATTTTTTCGGCATGTTTGAGCAAAACGGCTGCAAACCGAACATTGCCCACACCACCCGCTCTGCCGAAATTGCGCGCGCGCTGGTGTCGGGGGGCTTCGGTTTTACCATCCTCAATATCCGCCCGCAGCCGCTTCAGGATCCGAACGTCCGCTACAGAGCCGTGCCGATCGCTGGTGATCTTGAGGTGCAATGGCTTGGAATCGCTACGGTTTCTCAGGTCCGCCGCCCAAAGATCGTCCAGACCTTCATCGACAATTGCTGCGCCTTGCGGGAGGAAGGTGCGTTTGAATCGCTGATCATTTCAGCGCCGTCGGGCCCAAACCCCCAAAAAATCGGTGATTGAGAGGCATTAAATCTGTTTTTTTGATGGAACTGCGCTGGTCTAGGCTCGAAGCAATTACAAACCAACTGGGAGATACCTGTGAAACACTTCATAAAGGGCCTGTTTTCGGCGACCGCCGCGACGGCTATTCTCGCGTTGAGTGCTGCGGCGCAAGAAACACCAACGTCCGGCGGTACGCTGGTCGCCACGCTGACGGGCACACCCCGCGTTCTGAACCCCGCAGTCCAATCCGGCATCGTCACGGGCCTTGTCGGTGCGCAGATGTTCGCCGCACCCTTGCGATATGATGACGGCTGGAACCCGCAGCCCTATCTTGCCAAGAGCTGGGAAGTCAGCGAGGATGGCCTGTCGGTCACGCTGAATCTTCAGGAAAACGCCACCTTTCACGATGGCGAGCCGATCAAATCCTCCGACGTGGCCTTCTCTGTCGATGTGATCAAGGCGCACCACCCATTCAAGTCGATGTTCGCGCCTGTAACTTCGGTGGACACACCGGATGAGCATACGGCAGTTCTGAACCTGGCCCATCCACACCCGGCATTGATGCTGGCGATGTCGGGACAGCTGATGGCGATCATCCCCGAACATATCTATGGCGACGGGCAGGACCCCAAGAACCATCCGCGCAACAACGAAGACGTGGTCGGCTCTGGCCCCTTCAAGCTGGTCGAGTTCAAGCCCGGTGAACATGTCATCATGGAGCGCTATGACGGCTATTGGGAGGAGGGGCTGCCCTATCTCGACCGTATCGTCGCGCGGATTATCCCCGACAGTTCGGCCCGTGCGATTGCGCTGCAGAATGGCGAAATCCACCTGTCCACCTTCGAATCCGAGCCCACAGTCGTGAACCGCATTCGCGAGGCCGAAGGGGTCAGCGTCTCGAACGACGGCTATGGTGGCATCGGTCCAATCGACTGGCTGGCGATGAACACCACCAAGGGTCCGCTCAAGGACGTGCGGGTGCGTCAGGCGATTGCCTATGCCATCGACAAGAACTTCATCATGAAAGCAGTCATGCGCGGCACAGCCAAGGACGCGCTGACCGGTGTGCACCCTGATAGCCCGCTCTACAATCCGGACGTCAACTCTTATGAGCTTGATCTGGACAAGGCGAACGCGCTGTTGGACGAGGCCGGGTTCCCGATGGAGGATGGTGAACGGTTCGACATCACTATGGAGCTGGTTCCGTTCCCGGGTTACAAGCCGCAGACCGAGTACATCAAACAGGCCCTTTCCAAGGTCGGGATCATGGTCACCATCGAAAGCGTGCCGGATTTCCCGAGCTGGGCCAAGCTGATGGGCACGTTGGATTACGATATGTCGCTGGACAGCGTGTATAACTGGGGCGACCCGGTGATCGGCGTGAACCGGACCTATATGACGTCCAACATCGCCAAGGGCGTCTGGTCCAACACGCAGGGCTATTCCAACGCCCGTGTCGATGAACTGCTGGAAATGGCGGCTCAGGAAAATGATCAGGAAAAGCGCAAGGCGCTTTATGCCGAGTTCCAGACGATCGTGAACGAAGACGTTCCGATTTATTTCCTGAACGCGGTGCCGATGCATACATTGTATTCTGACAAGGTGCAGAATCCACCGATCACGGGCATCTGGTCAACGTCGTCCCCTATGGACAAAGTCTGGCTTAAAGACTGATCTGCAAAAGCGTGGTGACTCCGTGATGGGGCCACCACGCGCAACCTTTTGACCAGCAGGAGTGCCGTGCGATGGACCTTGTTCGTTCCGTAGCGACCCGCCTCTTTTATGCCATCATCCTCTTGCTGGCTGTACTGGTCCTGAATTTCTCTCTGATTCATATGGCCCCCGGCGACGTCGCTGACACAATCGCGCAGTCGATGGGCGGGGCCGATGCCGAGATACTCGATCAAATTCGCGTCGATTACGGTCTGGATCAACCGTTTATCGTACAGCTTGGCTCTTATATGGGTCGCGTTCTACGATTTGATCTGGGCTATTCCTACTTTTACCAGATGCCGGTGACCGACCTGATCCTGCAGCGCGTGCCGGCAACCTTGCTGCTGGTCTTTACGGCGCAAATTCTGGCGTTGTTGATTGGGGTTATGCTGGGCGTTATTTCAGCGCGCAAGCCAAACGGGATATTGTCTCACTTTGTCACATTCTTCGCTCTGTTCGGCTATGCGGCACCCGTGTTCTGGACCGGCATCCTGTTGCTCATTGGGTTCTCGCTGAAGATTCAGTGGTTCCCGGTGGCGGGTATGCGCGACGTGACGCTTATCGGCGGCTTCTGGGTCCATTTCTGGGATGTGGTGCGCCACCTCGTTTTGCCGGTGATCGCGCTTTCGTCTATCTTCTTTGCGCTTTATTCGCGCCTGTCGCGCGCCACGATGATGGAAACGCTGGGATCAGACTATGTGCGCACGGCCAAGGCCAAGGGGCTGCCAATACGCTCGGTTGTGTACAAGCACGCGTTGAAGAATGCGCTGTCGCCGGTGATCACACTGGCGGGTCTGCAATTCTCAGCCGTCGTGTCGGGCGCGGTGCTGGTGGAAACCGTATTCGCCTGGCCAGGGCTGGGCACACTGGCCTTTCAGTCGATCATTGCGCGCGATACGCCCACCATTCTGGGTATTTTGTTCTTTTCGGCGCTCATGGTGATCGTTGGTAACCTGTTGACCGATTTCGCGTTGCGTGCGGTCGACCCAAGAATGCGGGCGCGGGGATGAGCGATCAAATGACAGAACCAACGATCAAGGCACAATCGCCTCTGTCTGAAGCTTGGGACATGTTCAAGCGCAACCATGCAGCCATGGCCGGGCTGGTGGTTTTGATATTTATCGTTTTTGGCGCGATTTTCGGTCCTTACCTCTATCCGGGTCAACCGTTCGAAATGGTCTGGGCACCATTCTCTCCACCCGGGGTCGATGGGTTCCTGCTTGGTACCGATTATCTGGGGCGCGATCTGCTGGCGCAGATCATTCATGGTGCCCGCGTGACGCTGCTGATTGGATTGTCGGCGGCCATTGTGACCGTTGTTATCGGCGTGACCATCGGAGCGCTGGCCGGGTTTTATCGCGGCATGGTGGAGGAGGCGTTGATGCGCTTTACCGAGTTCTTTCAGGTGCTGCCCACCCTGCTGTTTTCGATGGTTATCGTGGCGCTTTTCGGCGCAAGCCTGCCGATGATCACATTTGCCATCGGCATTGTCAGCTGGACTGCCGTCGCCCGCATCACACGCTCGGAATTCCTTCGGATCCGCGAGTTGGAATATGTCATGGCCAGTCGGGCGTCGGGCGCTTCGGGCCTGAAGCTGATGTTTCGTGTGATCCTGCCCAACGCCCTGCCGCCTATCATCGTGCAATCGGCTTTGATGGTCGGTTCGGCGATCCTGTTCGAGGCGGGGCTGTCCTTTCTGGGACTGACGGATCCCAATGTGATCAGCTGGGGTCAGGTCATCGGATCGAACCGTCAATATATTCTCGAAAGCAGCTTTACCGTGACCATTCCCGGATTGGCGATTTTTATTACGGTTCTCGCGATCAGCCTTGTCGGAGACGGGTTGAATGACGCGCTGAATCCAAAGTTGAGGCAACGATGATGGACCCGTTGCTGAAGGTAGAAAACCTGCGGATCGAGCTGAGCACCCGCGCCGGTGTCGCACCCGTGATCGACGATCTCAGTTTTGAACTGGGCCATAACGAAAGCATTTCATTCGTTGGTGAATCCGGCTGTGGTAAGTCGATGACGGCGCTCGCCATCATGGGGCTGTTGCCTGAGGGTATCGGCAAGGTTGCCGCTGGAAAGATCATCTTTGATGGCGAGGACCTGACCCAGGCCAGTGAATCGCGCCTGCGCGATCTGCGGGGCAACGATATTTCGATGATCTTTCAGGAGCCAATGACATCACTCAATCCGGTGTATACCGTGGGTGAGCAGATTGCCGAAGTGCTGCGTGAGCATCAGAAACTCAGCAAGACGGCTGCCCATAATGCAGCAATCGAGTTGTTGGATGCGGTGCGCATCCCCAACCCCAAGGGACGGGTGAATGACTATCCGTTCCAGATGTCCGGTGGTCAGCGCCAGCGGGTGATGATTGCGATCGCGCTGGCGTGCAAGCCCAAGATTCTGATCGCGGATGAACCTACAACCGCGCTGGATGTAACGGTGCAGGCGCAGATATTCGACTTGCTGCGCGACCTGCGCGCGCAGACCGGAACCTCAATCATCATGATCACGCATGACATGGGTGCCGTTGCCGAAATGGCCGAGCGCATGATTGTCATGTATGCGGGTCGCAAAGCCGAGGAGGGCGACGTGCGGCAGGTCATTGAGCATGCGCGCCATCCCTATACCAAAGGCTTGATTTCCTGTGTTCCGCATATCATGGCGGACCCCACACTCGAACGCGAAGAACTGACCGAGATTCCGGGGATCGTGCCGGGCCTGGCGGAGTTCGGGCAGGATCGCTGCCTTTTCGCCGCGCGCTGCAACATGGTCGTGGACAAATGCCTGGGTGCCCGCCCGCACGAAGTTGGATTTCCCAACGGCCAGAATGCCGCCTGCTGGCGCGCCGAGGAAGTATGATGGCTGAACTTTTAGAGATCGAGAACCTGACGGTACGCTTTCCCATCCGCAAGAAAGACTGGGGCTTTGGGGCCAAGAGGTATTTGACGGCGGTCGACCACGTTGATTTCACCGTAAAGAAGGGTCAGACGCTGGCCATTGTGGGCGAGAGCGGATCCGGCAAGACGACCGCCGCGCTGGCGATTGCGCGTCTGGTTTCAGGCGAAACCAGCGGCGAGGTGCGTCTGGAAGGCCAGAACATCCTGCCATTGGCGCAGGAGGACCTGAAGGCAATGCGGCGCAAGGTGCAGGTGATCTTTCAGGACCCCTATTCCTCGCTTAACCCGCGTCAGAGGGCCGAGGATATTGTCAGGGAACCGCTCGATAGCCTGACTGATATGACCGACGCGGAGAAACGCGAAACCGTTGACGATCTGTTCAAGGCCGTTGGGCTGCGCCCTGAACAAAAACGCCTGTTTCCGCATCAGTTCTCAGGCGGTCAGCGCCAGCGGATCGGCATTGCGCGCGCCCTGTCCACCCGGCCAGAGGTGATCATCTGCGATGAACCTGTAAGCGCACTGGACGTGGCTGTGCAGGCGCAAATCCTGAACCTGTTGCGCCGTCTGCAGGCCGATTTCGGGTTGACCTATCTGTTTATCAGCCACGATCTGGGCGTTGTACAACACATGTCCGACAGCATCACGGTCATGTATATGGGCAAGATTGTGGAACATGCCGACCGTATCGCGCTGTTCAGCAGCCCAAGCCATCCCTATACCGAAGCGTTGCTGTCTGCCGTCCCGACCGTAGATGCGGAGCGGCGGAAAGAGACCAAACGCATCCTGATCCCCGGCGATCCGCCGGACCCTCTGAACATGCCCAAAGGCTGCCGCTTTGCCTCGCGTTGCCCGATTGCCCAAGCGCAATGCACGCAATCAGAACCCACCTTGAAACCGGTTCGGGAGGGGCAGCTTGTCGCCTGCCATCTGCGCGATGGAATTTGATTTCGAAGCCCTGCCGCCACAGGACCGGTATCGGTTATTGTGCAGTTTTGTTGCCCCGCGCCCTATCGCATTGGTGACGACCTGCGGCGCGGACGGCACACCGAACGCGGCACCGATGAGCTTTTTCAACGTGTTTTCGCAAGATCCGCCGATTGTCATTCTGGGCATTCAGGCGCGACCCGATGGCACCGAAAAAGACACGATGGTAAATATTCGGCGCGATCAGGAATTTGTGGTCAACCTGTGCGACATGGCGATTGCCCAGCAGATGGTTGATTGCGGGCATCCTTTTGCCCAAGATGACGACGAGATCGCGCTGACGGGTCTGACCCACGCACCGTCGCTTAAGATTGCGCCACCCCGCGTGGCCGAGGCACCCGCAGCGATGGAATGTCGGGTGGAGCAGATGATTGAATATCCGCGACGGGTCATCCTGCTGGGCGAAGTCGTGCAAATGCACGTGCGCGATGCCTGCCTTGATGCGGCGGGCCATTATGTCCGGCCAGAGGTCTATCAACCCGTCGCACGGTTGCATGCCGACAACTATATTGTCGCGGATCAGCAATTTGTTTTGACCGAAACGCCTGATCTGAAGGATCTTCCACCCAAGCAGGCGCGGTGAAATGGCAGCCAAGACGCAACTTCTAAAGAACATTCGGCCTTGGGGCTCTGAAACGACCGACTTGCTGATCACGCAAGGCAAGATCAGCAAGATTTCGGCCAACCAAGTGCCATCGCCCGACTGCGATATCCACGAGGGTGACAATGCAATCCTGCTGCCGGGGCTCGTTGAGGCACATACCCATCTTGACAAGACGCTTTGGGGCATGGGGTGGCGTCCGCATCAGGCAGGGCCTTCCCTGCAAGACAAAATCGAAACCGAACGCCGCCTGCGCCGCGAATGGGATATCGAACCTCACCGTCAATCCATGCGGCAGGCGCTGTTGTCCATCGGCAAGGGTACGACCGCCATCCGAAGCCATGTCGATATGGACACGGACTGTGGGATGGAGGGGTTCGAGGGGGTGTCCCGCACGCGTGAGGCACTTGCAGGTCAGGTCGATATAGAAATCGTCGCCTTTCCGCAGTCGGGCCTGCTGAACCGGCCGGGCACCTTGGAACTGATGGATCAGGCCATGCGCGGGGGCGCGGATGTTGTCGGAGGGCTTGACCCGTGTTCCATGGATCGCGACCCCAAGGGGCATCTGGATGCGGTCTTTGCGCTGGCAGAGCGGTATGGAAAGCCAATCGATATCCACTTGCACGAGCCTGACGAACTTGGCGCGTTTTCGATCGAAATGATCCTTGAGCGCGTGCACGCCCATGCAATGCAGGGGCACGTCACGATCAGCCACGCCTTTTGTCTGGGTATGCCGGATCGCGATAGAGCACGCGCGCTTGTCGCCGAACTGGCCGCCGCCCGCGTGCATATCGCAACCGTCGCCTCACCCCACCGGCCAGTTCCGGCAGCGTCTGAGCTTAAGGACGCGGGCGTGACGCTTTGTGCTGGATCGGACGGCATAAGGGACGCATGGGGCCCCTATGGAAATGGCGATATGCTAGAACGCGCGATGCATCTGGGGCTACGTAACAATTTTCGCACCGACGAAGATGTCGGATATGCGCTGCGCTGTTGTACCTATAATGGTGCCACAGTTATGGGGCTGGCGGATTACGGCCTTGCACCTGGTGATGCCGCCGATCTTGTGCTGGTCTCGGGAGAAAGCTTGATCCACGCGGTCGTCTCGCACCCGGTGCGTAAGCTGGTAATGAAAGGTGGCGAAGTTGTCGCGCGTGACGGCAAGAGCCTGATCGAACTCCCATGACCCATTTGCGCGAGGCAGGCCGCGTTTTGATGACGGGCAAATACGTGGTTGGACATTCGGATGGACATCACGTGTTGCTGCCGGGTGGCGAGGTGGTGTTCGAAAACGGCCAGATTATCTTTGTCGGGCGTGGCTTTGAGGGAGAGGTTGCCGAACGGATTGAGTGCGGCAACGCGTTGATTGGGCCCGGTTTTATCGACCTCGACGCGCTTGGCGATCTCGACACGACGGTGCTGGCACTGGACAATCAATCAGGATGGAAAAAGGGGCGCGTCTGGCCGGAAAGCTATATGCGCGCCGGACCCAGAGAAATGTATTCGCCCGAGGAATTGCGCTGGCAAAAACGCTATGCCTTCACGCGGCTCATCAGCAACGGCATAACCACTGCCCTGCCCATTTCCTCACTGTTTTACCGTGAATGGGGCGAAACCTGGGATGAATTCGAGGGTGCTGCCGAGGCCGCCGAGACGCTTGGACTTCGGGTCTATCTGGGTCCCGCCTATCGCAGTGGAAATACCTTCGTCAGGGATGCAGGCGAAATCGTGTTTCACTTCGATGAGGAACGCGGTCTTGCCGGGCTGGCCGAGGCCGAACGTTTTGCGAGCGTTTTTGAGGGGCGTGCGGATGGCCTGATCCGCACCATGATAGCACCGGACCGGATTGAGACCTGCACCGAAGCAATGTTGCGCCGAAGTACTGACGTGGCGCATGATCTGGATGTACCAATCCGGCTGCATTGCTGCCAGTCGGGTTTTGAATATGAAAGCGTGGTGAAACGGCATGGCAAGAGCCCGCCGGAATGGCTGCAAGCGCTTGGGTTCCTGTCGCCCCGCACGATCCTGCCGCATCTGACGCATATATCGGGGTGCAACGGCATCACGTACGATGCACCGGACCTTGATATTCTGGCAGGAAGCGGCGCATCCTTGGCGCATTGCCCGCTGGTTATGGCCCGAGGTGGCGCAGCCCTGCACTCCTTTGGACGATACAAGAACTCGGGACTGACCATCGGCATGGGCACCGACACGCACCCGCCGGACATGATCCTGAACATGCAGGTGGGTCTGCTTGCTGCGCGGATTGTCGAGAACGATCCAATCGCGGTTTCAGCCAAGGACATGTATGATGCGGCGACATTGGGCGGCGCACAGGCGCTGGGGCGCGGTGATCTTGGACGGCTTGCGCCCGGTATGCGTGCCGATATCACCGTTATTCGGTTGGATCATCCCGCCGCCGGGCAAGTGATTGACCCGATTCAGAGTATTATCCTGAACGCATCCGGGCGCGACGTCCGTACGGTGGTCATCGACGGTAGAATCGTGATGCGTGACCGGATTATCCCGGGTGTTGACGATGATCTGATGCGCGCCCGCGCGCAACGCCAGTTCGACGAACTTTTGGCACAGTATCCTGATCGAACACTCGACCACCCACCTTTCGGAACCATTTTCAAATCAAGCTACCCGATATTTTGACAGTTTTTCTTGGCTTTGTTGCCGGAATTGGGGCGTGAGTGCGCCTCCACTTTTCCCGAATTGTACCCCGTCACGGTCTTTGAGGCAGAGCGTCAGTTTTGCGTAACGAGAGCTTTCGGTTTGAGGTTCCCCTAGATTTGTAGACGCTTTGCCCCCTAACTTTGAGGCGAGGAGGCCGACATGGGGACAAGCAACTACAGCGACGAGTTCAAGCAGGATGCGGTGCATCAGATTACGGTTCGA
>Ga0115562_1001353_pt1 | contig 18046 bp, 20 predicted proteins | sample COGITO_mtgs_1105_6_FD_87200 | JGI IMG/M metagenome (GOLD analysis project Ga0115562, IMG submission 87200) | Pelagic marine microbial communities from North Sea - COGITO_mtgs_110516 | ecosystem: Environmental > Aquatic > Marine > Epipelagic | place: Germany:Helgoland, sampling site Kabeltonne...
TTCAAACTTGGTGCGGGTGAAGGGACTCGAACCCCCACGCCTCGCGGCGCCAGAACCTAAATCTGGTGCGTCTACCAATTCCGCCACACCCGCATGATCAAAAAGGGGCAGGTTTTTGGGCCTGCCCCCGGTTGCGCGCTGTCTAGCAAAGGAAAGCGAGGGATGCGAGAGGAAAAATCGCCATAAATGCCCAAGGCGCGAAAGACTTTCGGCAGTTCCTCTGGCAGGTCCTCTGCAATCAACCCCGGACCAAAGGACAAGGCGCATTCAGTGTGCAGCCAAGCCCCGGTTTCGGCGGCCTGCATTGGATTAAAGCCTCGTGCCAATAGACCGGTAACAAAGCCCGCCAAAACATCTCCCGACCCAGCCGTGGCGAGCCACGGAGCGCTGCGTTTATAGACGGACGCATTAATACTGCATCGGCCCGACGGGTCTGCAATCACCGTGTCCGGCCCCTTGAACAACACCACACACCCTGCCCGCTTTGCAGCCTCCCGCGTGGCATCCACCTTTGAATATGCAGGCCCCTTGGTTGCAGGTGCGGCAAGCTTCTCGGCAATATCGGGAAACAGCCGCGCAAATTCGCCGGCGTGGGGCGTCAGCACACAGCTCTTGTGCAACTTAGCGAACAATCCGTCATCCGCCGCTAGCAAAGTCAAAGCATCCGCGTCCAAGACCGTAGGGCGGGGTTCTTCCCCGCCAAGCACGGCATCGACCAAAGCCGCCTCTCGCGCGCTAGTCCCCATCCCAGGACCAAGGCATAGCGCATTGATGCGCTTATCCGCCAAGGCCTCGGTCAACCCATCGGCATCCTTAACCTTATCCAACATTACCGCATTCAACTGCGCCGCATTCTCGATCAGCGCCACAGGTGGGCAGCCAACCGTCACAGCCCCTGCCCCAATACGCAGAGCACCTCGCGCCGCAAGGCGCGCAGCGCCACCCTTTCCAGCCCCACCTGACAAGACGAGGGCGTGCCCATGCGAATATTTATGGCCAAGTCTTTTTGCAAAACGGCCGGTCTCGACACTAAAAAACGGCCGGGTATCCGGAACAATCCGTTCATCCAGAACGAGCGATGCCTGCGGAAAGCGAACAATCGTACTGCGCGCGGTGTGCGGGTTTGGACGACACTCTCTAAACTGTTGCAATCCAATGTCCTTGACGATGATCCGTCCGCAGTGATGGGGGCCATCTTGCAGGAAGTGACCCGACTTCGGGCTATCAAAAGTTACCGTGATCCTTGCAAGCACTGCAGTTGGCAAAGCGGCGCGTGGAAACTGCGTGACGACCTTACCGCTATCGGCGCAAAGGCCAGATGGTACATCAACGGATACCACTCGAGAGCAATAATCGTCGCCACCGTACCCATTCAAATGCCGTAAGAAGGACCCCAATTCGCCATCCAAGGACCGAGATAGGCCAGTTCCAAAGAGCGCATCTACATAAACGTCAGCAAAAGCGCCCTCAAATCGGCCATGGCGAAAGGCACGTTCTGTAAGTGCCACAACCTCCCCTAGCCCGCACCACCGCTCATAATTCGCCCGCGCATCTGGCGGCAGATTCTCAGCATCGCCATACAGAAATACCTCAACGTCCCATCCTGCCTCTTTCAGTAGGCGCGCCACGACAAACCCATCACCGCCATTATTCCCCGGCCCACAAAGAACCACGGCCCGATGCCCGCCCTTATCATCTTGCCCCTTAAACTCTGGGGGGTTGGGGGCTAGCCCCCAAGATGGCGCCAATTCAAGCCACTCCTCAAAAACCGCCTCCACCACACCGCGCCCCGCGCGTTCCATCAGTTCCAGCCCGGTCACCTCACCAGAAGCGATCGCCGCCTCTTCGATGGCGCGCATTTGGGCAGCGGTCAGCAGTTCGGTCATGGTTTCAGCATCCAAAGTTCACAAATCGCCCGCCAAACGCACAAGTTGCACAAAATTTAGGCAACGCGTAGCCTTTCGCCTGACCAGCTTGCATTCAGGTTCCGCTACGAATTGTCCCTATGCAAGAGAAATGGTCTCACCACTGACGAAACACAAAAAAGGGGGAGTCGCGCCGTGAAAAAGATCGAAGCGATCATTAAACCGTTCAAACTCGACGAAGTGAAAGAAGCTTTGCAAGAGGTAGGCGTTCAGGGCCTGTCCGTTGTCGAGGTCAAAGGATTTGGCCGTCAGAAGGGCCATACCGAGCTCTACCGTGGCGCCGAATACGTCGTAGACTTCCTGCCGAAAGTGAAGATTGAGGTCGTTCTTGCGGACGATCAAGTCGATGGCGCAATCGAGGCGATCATCGGGGCTGCAAAAACCGACAAAATTGGCGACGGCAAGATCTTTGTATCAACCATCGAACAAGCCATCCGCATTCGTACCGGCGAAACCGGCGACGAAGCACTTTAAACCAAAACTTAAGCTAAAAAAGGGACATCATAGATGGACAACAAAGCTGTTCTAAAACTGATCAAGGACGAGGAAGCCGACTACGTCGACATCCGCTTCACTGATCCACGTGGCAAACTGCAACACGTCACTGTCGTGGCCGACTTGGTCGACGAAGACTTCCTCGAAGAAGGCTTCATGTTTGATGGTTCATCCATCGCGGGCTGGAAATCTATTGATCAGTCGGACATGAAACTGATGCCACAGTCCGAAACAGCCTATGTTGATCCGTTCTATGCAGAAAAGACGATTTGCATGAACTGTAACATCGTCGAACCCGACACGATGGAACCTTACAGCCGTGACCCACGTGGTACAGCTGTGAAGGCCGAGGAATACCTTAAGGCGTCCGGTATCGGCGACACTTCCTACTTTGGCCCCGAAGCCGAATTCTTCGTCTTTGACGACGTACGCTTCCAAGTCTCCATGAACAAAGTTTCCTACGAAGTCGATGCAATCGATGGTGCATGGAACACAGACACCGAATACGAGATGGGCAACACTGGCCACCGTCCCGGCATCAAAGGCGGCTACTTCCCTGTGAACCCGATCGACGACGCACAAGAAATGCGCTCCGAGATGCTGTCCACAATGAAGCGCATGGGCATGAAGGTCGACAAGCACCACCACGAAGTGGCGTCTTGCCAGCACGAGCTGGGCTTGATCTTTGGAACGCTGACCCATCAGGCGGACGAGCAACAGAAGTACAAGTATGTGGTCCACAACGTGGCGCAGGCTTACGGCAAATCAGCCACATTCATGCCAAAGCCAATCGCTGGCGACAACGGCACCGGCATGCACGTCAACATGTCGATCTGGAAAGACGGCAAGCCGATCTTTGCCGGCGACAAATATGCTGACCTGTCTCAGGAAGCACTGTACTTCATCGGTGGTATCCTCAAGCATGCCAAATCGCTCAATGCGATCACCAACCCATCCACAAACAGCTACAAGCGCCTGATCCCAGGCTTTGAAGCGCCAGTTCTGCGCGCCTACTCTGCGCGTAACCGCTCGGGTTGTGTTCGTATTCCATGGGCCGAAAGCCCCAAGGCAAAGCGCGTCGAGGCCCGTTTCCCCGACCCCGCAGCCAACCCATACCTGTGCTTTGCAGCACTGCTGATGGCTGGCCTTGACGGCATCAAGAACAAGATCGATCCAGGTCCGTCTTCCGACAAAGACCTTTACGACCTGCCACCAGAAGAGCTGGCAGCGATCCCAACGGTTTGTGGTTCCTTGCGCGAAGCGCTTGAATCGCTGGAAGCTGACCACGACTACCTGCTGGCCGGTGACGTGTTCACCAAAGACCAGCTGGAAGGCTATATGGAACTGAAGTGGGAAGAGGTTTACGCCTACGAGCACACACCACACCCAATGGAATACAAGCTGTACTACAGCTGCTAATCCCTAAAATTAATAGAAAGCCCCGTCAGAGAAATCTGGCGGGGCTTTTTTTGTTTTCAGGGCAATGCGGACCCACATTGCGCGTGCGACAGCCATCTCAACTCTTGTGCTTGTGTCCGAGCCGATTAACTTCGCCAACCAAAAGCGCGGAAATAGACCGTCAGATCCTCGTTACCCACCGACAAGGCACCGACAATTCATTTCATACCGCCCTCTGCCCCACTTCGATCAAAGCCCCTTACAGATCAAGCTTGGACTGGTCCGAGTAGAGCCCAACGACGCGGTTCATTTCAGCCATGGTCTTGTTGAGACCAAGGAAAACCACCGCACGGGCCTCGTCGTCAATTGTGCCACCAGCTTGCATTCAGGCATGACCTTCATGCAGCGTCGAGCAATCACGTTTCCTCAGAACGACGGATAAATCAGCAACCGGATGAAATTGTAGACGAAAAACTCATTTCCTACCCTTAAAGACAGGGCGTATCGTGCGTCGCCTTTTTGCGGCCATAAAACCGCGAAACTGCTGCCTTAATTCATCTGAAACTATGGCGAAACGGACAAGATTCCAGCAACGTAAAGCTGAAAGTCTGGAAGGTGTTTCACCTCGTAAGACGCATTCACCTGACACGTCAAAATGCAATATATTGCGATGGAACTACCTGCCGCCACTGCCCCACTTTCCAAGCAGCACAACGAAAACCATACTCTGACAGAGTATGTATCGCATCCAAATCTCACTCCAACAGGACAATCCATCCACACGCCCTACCTTGACAGCAAGGATCAAGATGATTGTCTGTCACAGGTCCACTTGGGAGATACGCCATGACGTTTAGACTGCCTGCCGCCATCACGCTGATCATTCTTGCAGCACCCGCCTTTGCCGATGTCACCATCAGCCACGGCTTTTCTACCTTCGGCGATCTCAAATATGGGCCAGACTTTTCCAACTTCGACTATGCCAACCCCGACGCCCCAAAAGGCGGCACGATGAGCCAACGGCAGCTTTTTGGCACGCCAACTTTTGACAGCCTGAACGCGTTCATCATCAAGGGCGACAGCGCCCCCGAGGTCAGCGTCCACATCTACGACAGCCTGATGGTGCGCGCCAATGACGAACCCGATGCGCTTTATGGTCTGATCGCCGAAACGATCGAATACCCCGAGGACCTGTCATATGTCGCCTTCAACATGCGCCCCGCCGCGCGGTTCCACGATGGTGAGCCGATCACGGCGCAGGACGTCGTTTTCACCATCGACAAGCTTAAAACCGAAGGACACCCTTACTACCGCAACCTGCTGGCTGACGTGATTACAGCCGAAGCCGAAAGCGACAACCGTGTCCGCATCGATCTGGCCCCCGGCGCAGGTAGCGGCCTGTTGGGCAGCATCGCAGAGCTCGCCGTTTTACCAGAACATTTCTATGACACCGTCCCCTTCGATGAAAGCTGGATGGACATTCCGCTGGGCTCCGGCCCTTACGTGGTCAGCAATGTCGACGCACCACGCGCCATCACCTTTTGCAAGAACCCAGATTACTGGGCGGCCGATTTACCCGTGAACGCCGGACGCAATAATTTCGAATGCTTCAATTACGAATACTTCGTCGATGATACGGTCGGGCTCGAGGCCTTTGCCGCTGGTGAATACCACATGCGGGTTGAATACCGTTCGGCCTCTTGGGCAACGGGGTATGATTTTCCCGCAGCACAGCAAGGGTTTGTCAAACAAATGCTCGTCCCTGATGGTCGCCCTGCCAATGCGCAGGGTGTCTGGTTCAACATGCGTAATCCGGCCTTGCAAGACATTCGCGTGCGCCAAGCTCTTGAATACGCATTCAATTTTGAGTGGACAAACGACACGATCTTTTATGGAACTTATACAAGAACCGACAGCTTCTTTGAAAACACCGATATGCAAGCAACAGGCGTGCCCGAAGGTGCGGAACTTGCGCTGTTGGAAGAATTTCGCGATCAATTGGCACCCGAAGTTTTCACTGAACCCGCGCATATCCCAAATACAGGTGGCAGCCGCCCCCGGGATCGCAATGATTTGCGGCTAGCTGGTGAGTTGCTGGATGCTGCAGGATGGGTCGTGGGCGATGATGGCGTGCGCCGCAACGCCAATGGTGAGGAAATGAGACTGGAGCTTCCTGACAGTAGCCGCAGCCTCGAGCGCATTTTTATTCCTTATACAGAGAACCTCAAAGCGCTTGGTATTGATGCGACATTCGAGGTCATCGACCCAAGCTCCTGGACACAGCGGCGGCAGGCCTTCGATTTTGATCTGTCGTCGACGGCTTGGTCGGTTGCGACAACGCCCGGCTCAGAACTGCGTGCTTTCTACGGCTCTGCTGCGGCCGATGCCGAAGGCAGCAATAACCTGACTGGTCTGGCTGACCCTGTTGTTGATGCATTGATTGAACGGGTCGTCATTGCCAGCAGCCGCGAAGAATTGAACACCGCAGCCCGTGCTTTGGATCGGGTCTTGCGGTCAAAGCATATTTGGATCGGCGGATGGAACCTCGGCGCGCACCGCGTGGCCGCGTGGGATATCTTTGGCATCCCTCAAGAACCCGCCCCCTATGACTTCTTCCGCAACGTCGATTTCTGGTGGTTTGACCGCGAGAATTACGACGCTTTGGTTGCAGTGGGCGCGTTGGATGAGGGCCTATAGACCTGAAAATGTCGAAAACGGACATGAATTGATGGTATTCTAACCCATACTCGTCCCCACAAGGCCGAGGATGCCAAGATGAACACCCACTACCGTGACACCCGCAAAATTGACCCAACTCGCGGTGCGACGCTTGGCGATGGTACCCCAAACAATCAAGATCGGGTCGAGATCGGACCGACCCAACTGGCCTTCAACGAATGGGCGGCGGCGGGTCTGACACTTCCAAATCTGCCAGCGATGCGGGCATGGCGCCTTAGGCGATTAACCGATGCGGTCAATACCCGTGACTTTGGCGGTGTGCTAATGTTTGACCCGCTCAACATCCGCTACGCAACCGACAGCACCAATATGCAGCTATGGAACATGCACAATCCCTTCCGCGCCTGTCTGGTCTGCGCCGATGGGTACATGGTAATCTGGGATTACAAGAACGCGATGTTCCTCAGCAAATTCAACCCGCTAGTCAAGGAACAACGCACGGGCGCTGATCTTTTCTATTTCGGACGCGGCGACATGATCGACCCTGCAGCCGATACTTTCGCGGCCGAGGTCGCCGATCTGATCAAGGAACACGGCGGGGGCAATATGAACATTGCAGTCGATAAAATCATGCTGCACGGCCTACGCGCGCTTGAGGCGAAAGGCTTTACCATCAAAGACGGCGAAGAGCTGACCGAGAAAGCGCGTAGCATCAAAGGTCCTGACGAAATCCTTGCCATGCGCTGCGCGTCGCATTCCTGCGAAGAAGCCTGCTATGCGATGGAACGCGCAGCGCGCGCAGGTGTGCCACAGGGCAATATGTCCGAAGATGATATTTGGGCCGTCATGCATGCGGAAAACATCCGTCGTGGTGGCGAATGGATCGAAACGCGTCTTCTGTCTTCCGGTCCCCGCACCAATCCATGGTTTCAGGAATGCGGCGGGCGGATCGTGCAAGACAATGAAATCGTGGCTTTTGATACCGATCTTGTGGGCGCTTACGGCATCTGCATCGATATTAGTCGCACATGGTGGATCGGAGACCAAAAACCCCGCGCCGATATGATTGAGGCCATGCAGATCGGGGTCGAGCACATCCGCTATAATATGGACATGCTCAAGCCCGGTGTCGCGATTAGCGACCTCACCCACAACACCCATCAATTGCCTGATAAGTACATGAAACAGAAGTACGGCTGCCTGATGCACGGCGTTGGTTTGTGCGATGAGTGGCCATTGGTCGTCTACCCCGATCGCTGGCAAGCGGGTGCATTCGACTATGAACTTGAAGCGGGCATGACGCTCTGCGTCGAAGCGCTGATCAGTCCCGAAGGCGGCGATTTTTCGATCAAGCTGGAAGATCAGGTGCTGATCACCGAAGACGGCTATGAGAATTTGACAAAATATCCGCATGACCCTGCTTTGATGGGGCTTTAGGGCGTCAAAGATACATCTGCCAAGACCCCTAGGTGATCTGAGCCAAGCAACCCGCGATACTGCGCACGCCCACCGCCCGGCGCATGAACGTGATCAAGCAAGAGCGGTACGCCACGCAGATCAAACGTTGGTCGCACCGGTTGGGCTACTTTTAGGCCAACAGCGTTCTGCATGCTCTGCACACTGCGCGCCCACGGAAAAATGTTGAAGTCCCCGGCCATCACAACTGGCCCATCCAAAGCTTGCAAGACATTCACAGCTGATCGCGCAGAGGTCGCGTTGCTATAAGGAAACGGCCAGCTGAGATGCACAGACGCCACCCAAACCGGACCCGTTCCACTGTCCAATTGCACCGCTGATAGGGCCCGCCTGTCAGAGCACCTGACTTGCAAAAGAGGCTCTTGCGACAACACGGCAATGCCATTCCATCCCGAGAATGCGCAAAGATGCTGGTGGGGATATACATCGCTGAGTGCTGCCATCAGCGCACGATTAGCGCCTGAGACCTCTTGCAACGCCACAACGTCAGCCCCGCTGCTGCGGATATCCTGTTCAAGCGCATCAAGCTCTTTATTCGCAAACCACATGTTCTTGGAATAAATACGCAAATCGCTCTCATTCCCGGTCCCAAAGAACATCGGCACCGTGGTCCCTGCCCCCAACATCACAGCCGCAGCCAACATGAACCGCAACCGCGCACCCATTGGAAAGACCAATATCAGTAGGCAAACAAAGGCCAGCGGCATCCGCAACAAAGATAGGCTGTCGAACACGGGGTGCAGGGCGCCCGCAAAGCCAAAGAGGACGGCCATCAAGAGGCAAAACGCCGCTGCCTTCAGACCAAAAACCATCAATTTCATCTTGGTAACATCTCTCACCTTGCTGCGATTGTTTGCAAATAGAGTTGCCGCATGCGCAACTGATGGCCATGTCTTGCGCAGATTTTATGCAGACCACCAAAAAGGTACCGTTACATGCCCACCGAAAAGCTTACCTTCATCGGCCATGCAGGCGACACACTTGCAGCCCGCCTTGATATGCCCAACGGGCCGCACCTCGCGACTGCTCTCTTCGCGCATTGCTTTACCTGTTCCAAAGATATTACCGCCGCCCGCCGCATCGCGGCGCGTTTGTCGTCGATGGGTATCGCGGTTTTGCGGTTTGATTTTACAGGTTTGGGTCATTCCGAAGGCGAGTTTGAAAACACCAGTTTCACATCGAACGTCGATGATTTGCTCGCTGCTTATCAGGCCCTCGATGCACGTGGCATGTCGCCCTCACTGATCATCGGGCATTCACTCGGCGGAGCAGCCGTACTGAAAGCGGCCCCCATGATGGACAGCATCAAAGCGGTTGTGACCATCGGCGCGCCGTTTGATCCCGAACATGTCACCCATAACTTTGCCGACGCTATTCCGCAGATCATTGACCAAGGTGTTGCAGAGGTATCTCTCGGCGGCAGGCCGTTCCGCATCGGCAAGGGCTTTGTCGAGGATGTCAGCAAAGCCAATCTGAAGGCTTCGATCGCCAAACTTGGCGCATCCCTTTTGGTGCTCCACGCGCCCCGCGACGCGACCGTGGGGGTAGAGAATGCGTCAGACATTTTCCTTGCCGCCAAGCACCCAAAGAGCTTTGTCACCCTCGATGACGCCGACCATCTGATTAGCCGGCCAGCTGATGCCGAGTATGCGGCCGACGTCATCGCGGCGTGGTCCAAGCGCTATCTGAAACTCGAAGAACCCAAAGCGCGTGCAGCCGTTCCAGAAGGCATCATGCGCGTCACCGAAGCAGATGCGAACGGATTTTTGCAAGACGTCCAGTCTGGCCCGCATCACATGTTGGCTGATGAACCGGCGAAGTTCGGGGGCACCAACAAGGGGCTCACACCATATGGCTTTGTGGCCGCTGGACTCGGCGCCTGCACATCAATGACAATCCGCATGTATGCGCGGCGAAAAGGCTGGCCACTAACCGGTGTCAGCGTTGATATCTCCCACGCCAAAGAACACGCCACTGATGCCGCCGATCCCGGTGCCAAGGTCGACCACTTTGACCGCACCATTCGGCTTGAAGGTGATCTGAGCGACGAGCAGCGCGCACGGCTGCTCGAGATCGCAGACAAATGTCCCGTGCACCGGACGCTGGAACGCGCCTCGACCGTCACCACGCATCTGGCATGAAAAAAGGCGCAGCGGTCACGCTGCGCCTTTCTCAATGTCTTCGGAAGAACGCTTAAGAACGCGCGTTGCCGATTAACTTCCACAAACCGGGAACGAGCAAGGCAGCAAGACCAAGCTTAAGCGCATCACCGATCAGGAATGGTACCAGACCAACCTCAACTGCCCATGCTAGAGTCTTGCCTTCATAAAGAACGCTCAGCCAAGCAACACCAGGCAAATAGATCAGCGCGTTCGCAACCAGCAATGCCGCTGCCATCAACAACACCGACCGGTCCCAGCCTGCGCGGGCCGCAAAACCAAGCGCCAGTGTGGCGAGGACATAACCAACCAGATAGCCACCAGTGCCGCCCATCATGTAAGTCAGGCCAGCAGTTTCAGCCGTAGAGCCGGCAAATACATCAAAGCCCAAAGCACCGATGATCATGTAGCCAAGGATCGTCGTCAGGCCCAAACGGGGTCCGTAAGTCGCACCGATTGTCAGCACGGCAAATGTTCCCATTGTGATGGGCACAGGCCACATAGGCACTTTCACCTTGGCCATAATTGCCAGTGCCATGATCCCCAGAACCACCATCACGGCCTGTTTCACGCGCAGTGCAGTACCTTGCGATGGACCAAAGGCTTCTGTCAGAACTTTATCATTGAGTGCGAGGGCCATGTGCCGCTCTCCCCTATTGTTAATTTCGTTACAGTTTTATTGCCTATGCCGCGACGCAGCGCAAGAGAGTTGGCGCTAACGTGGGTGATAAGTCGAAGTCGAGACATAATCTTTGCGCGGTCCTTTGACCGTCCAAACGGCAGTCCACTCAGGCCAAAGGGTGAAATCATAGCGCACAGTGTAAAAGTCATCGCCGCACGGATGATCCGTGCCAGCGGCATGGCCTGCAGGCACAAACTGATGAAACGGACGTCCATCGTCGAAAGACACGACAACCGCGTTCGGAGTAAACGCCCACAAATACTGGCGTGTCGCCTCTAACCGTGCGCCGTTTTCAAGCGTCAGCGTACCGGTTTCATCATAGGTAAGATGTGCGGCATCAGTGGCCGCAAACACAGCCTGCCCTTCCAACGTCCCATGCTGGCCCTGCAAATGGTCGCGGATCGTCCGTTGAAGGGTCCACTGGCCCAAAAAATCCTTTGCGGTGACCATCAAGACGCCACCAATACCTGCAACATACCCATCTCTCCCTTGAGGGTTCCGCCCTCGCCCCTTATGACGCGTCAGGAATCCTCTGCCCACCCCTTGCATAAGGTGCATGCCCATGATCCCTCGCTATTCCCGCCCAGAAATGACCGCCATTTGGGAGCCCGCTACCAAATTCCGCATCTGGTACGAGATCGAGGCGCACGCCTGCGATGCCCAAGCCGCCATCGGCGTGATCCCGAAAGAGAATGCCGAGGCTGTTTGGAAAGCCAAAGACGTTGAGTTCGATGTGGCACGCATTGACGAAATCGAAGCGGTCACAAAACACGACGTCATCGCCTTTCTGACGCATCTGGCCGAACACATTGGTTCAGATGACGCGCGCTTCGTGCATCAGGGCATGACGTCCTCTGACGTGCTGGATACGACATTCAACCTACAACTGGTGCGCGCCGCCGATCTGCTGATCGCGGATATGGACCGCGTCCTCGCCGCACTCAAGACACGCGCGTTTGAACACAAAGACACAGTCCGCATTGGCCGCAGCCACGGCATTCATGCCGAGCCAACGACAATGGGCCTGACTTTCGCGCGCTTCTACGCGGAAATGGACCGTGGTCGCGTGCGGCTTGTAAACGCACGCGCAGAAATCGCAACCGGTGCCATTTCTGGCGCGGTTGGCACTTTCGCCAATATCGATCCATCGGTCGAAGAGCACGTTTGCGCCAAGCTCGGGCTAACACCCGAGCCAATCAGTACCCAAGTTATCCCGCGTGATCGCCACGCGATGTTCTTTGCGACTTTGGGCGTGATTGCTTCAAGCATCGAAAACATCGCCACCGAGGTCCGGCATATGCAGCGCACAGAAGTGCTGGAAGCCGAAGAGTTCTTCTCGAAGGGCCAGAAGGGTTCGTCCGCAATGCCGCACAAGCGCAACCCTGTGCTGACCGAGAACCTGACCGGCCTTGCGCGTTTGGTGCGCATGTCCGTAGTGCCAGCGATGGAGAACGTCGCCCTTTGGCACGAGCGTGACATTAGCCACTCATCGGTAGAGCGCGCCATTGGCCCTGATACAACCGTGACGCTGGATTTCGCATTGAACCGTTTGGCAGGTGTTATCGAAAAGCTAGTGATCTACCCCGACAACATGCTCGCCAACATGAACAAGTTCCGCGGCCTAATCATGTCGCAGCGGGTATTGCTGGCATTGACACAAGCAGGGGTCAGCCGTGAGGACTCCTATAAGCTGGTGCAGCGCAATGCGATGAAGGTGTGGGAGCAAGGAGCCGATTTCAAGACAGAGCTCCTTGCTGATGCAGACGTTTTGGACGCACTTTCCCCGGCAGAGATCGAGGAGAAATTCGATCTGGCGTATCACATGAAAAACGTTGATACGATTTTTGCGCGTGTCTTTGGGACACACTAGAGGGTTAATTGATCTGGGCGCCCAACCAGAGGCGTTCAGATCCTCATTGCAGCAAGTCTAGATCTTAGCCGGCGCATGTACTGCGAGCTGTGGCATCAGATGCGCAGACTTTGGCAGCGGTGTCGCTTGTGGTGCTTTTGCGACATTGCGGCGTACAGCAGGCATCGCCATCGCGACATAGCGACGTTCATCATGCAAGTTCGTGTAGGGCTCGCCGATAATTTTCGCGGGATAGCCAAGTTGACGCAATGTTCTTGCGAAGACCGGCGGACAAAGCGCGATAATCTCAGTTGCGCCTTGCGCGGTTGCCTGTTCGACAACGCCGTCCAACACTAGACCAAGACACTCTGATCGCTCTGCTTGCGTGCCCAGCGTATCAGAAATCACAACGCGCGTCGCTTCCCAGACATTCGGCGTGACTTCAGCATGTGGAATGATGTCAGCAGGAATGCCGATCAACTTTCCATCAACGGCGTCTCGCAGCATGTAGGTGTGTGACCCCCATTGCGCGGTTGTCGCCATTGCGCGCATCCCACCGACAACTTTTCCGTCTTTTAAAACAAGCGAGTAGTACGCCTTGGGGTTGTCATACTGGTCCATCTCCACATCATCATCATGCGGGATGTCCCATCCAAGCTGATCCACAAAGAATTGTTTGCGTAGCGCCAGGAACTCAAAGAATGCGGTTCCATGCTTGTGGAGCTCAGTCAGATTAAAAGTAATTTTCTCCATAATTTTCCCTCTGGTTGTATGATTTAGGACGACGGCCCCCACCATCGCCAAAGTTGAGGTTACCATAACCTCAACAATTTAGGTCTAATTGCTCGGAATGAAGAAAAAAAGGCTTAAGACTATTTAGATTAAGCCATATTGATTGGCCAAAGCGGCGGCCTGGGTGCCTGTCTTGGCGCCCAATTTGAGTTTTGCATTTTTCAAGCGCTGTTTTACGGCACCTTCACTCACACTCAACTCATAGGCGATTTCCTTGAGCCGCTTGCCGTCCTTGACCATCCCCAATGCCTCAAGTTCAGCCTTGGTCAGATTTGTTGGTGGCGCTGTCTCATTGTGCCGGCGGGTCAAATATGCGGTCAACAACTTGATCTCAAGGTCCGTATAATCCCGATCTGCACGGGTAAATGATGCGAATGAACGTTGGGCATCCGCAGCGCTATCAAACACCGAAACCGTTACGCCATAGCGCATTCCAAAGGTCTGGGCCTGCGCAATGATCCGTTTGGGATCATCACTGGAAATATCACCCCACCGCACAGCACCAACATTTGCATAGGCCCACTTCACCACTGGGTCAAAGAGCATATATCGCTGTTTGGTATAGTGACTGATCCACTCTGGCGAAAAGGCGTTTACCTCTTCCATGGGAAAAGCAAATCCAATACGCAACGCAACATAATAGCCCGACGGGGCAAGTTGCCCTATCTCGTCTGGACCCAAAAGTGTTGACATACGTTCCCCTCAAGGAGCTTTACACAACAAAAAGCTCTTGTTGCCGCAACTGACTTCACACTAGACTAAAGGATAAGTCGCTTTATGTGAATGTATTGGGTTATCCATAGACTTGGCAACCGGAAAGCGAGTGAATTTAAATGACATCAACGCAATTTGAGATCAGTACAGCACTTGGTGAGCTCAATAAGCTGGCTCCGACTGGTTATGCGTTAGGCATTCATATTGAGTACACAACGCCCAAGTTCATGTTTCAGACATACCCCAAGGCTTGGTTGGATTATTATTCAAGCCATGGCTTGGTCATGTCTGACCCCATGGTTGCGTGGGCATTCCAAGAAGTAGGCAGTTTGCGCTGGTCGCAGCTTGACGATCCTAACGGAGTTTTCACCAAGGCTGCTGAATATGGCATGACTTATGGTGTTGTGGTTTCGGTTGCGTCCGACGACAGCCGCACGATTTGTGGTTTTGCAAATGCAGACCGCGAATTCACTGATCAAGAGATTACCCAGATCGAAGCATTGGTTCTCAGCATCCATCAGAATACCGCTGATACGGCGCAACTTGATGCGGCCACTGTTGATCAACTGAAGAAAATGTCGATCATGGTGACCCACCCGGGATCTTGAGGCCTCGAAATAACACATCTTTAACATGGTGATGCGTATGACTGTGGCATGGAATTGTCACCGCCCGCTCTGTCATCACCACCACTGACGCGTCGTCGCAAGGCGGCGATGATCGTTCAGATGTTGCTTGAAGATGGCAACACACTCCCACTTGGTAAACTGCCCGAAGCACTGCAACTCATATTAACGGACGAACTTGGTACGTTGCGCCGCGTGGACAAAGCAACCGTTACAGCCGTCGCAGAAGAATTCACTGCCGAGCTTGAATCCGTTGGTTTAACGGCCTCGGGTACCCGCGACGGCGCCATTGTAACACTCGCCGACCACCTTAGTCCGGTCCTTGCTGATCGGTTGCGCCGCCAGCTGGACAGCGTGCGCAACGGCGACCATTGGCCCTTCATCATGGACCTCGATGTTGAACGGATTCTTGCGATCATGCGCGCCGAAAGCATCGAGATATGCGCTGTCACACTATCAAAACTGCCGGTTGGCAAGGCCGCAGAAGTCCTCTCGAAGACACCCGGCGATCGTGCACGTCGAATCACATATGCGATGTCACAAACCGAAAACATAAAACCTGATGCTGTCCGAAGCATCGGTGCGACCCTTGCCGCCGACTATGGCAACCCGCGTGACATTGCATTTGAAAAGGCCCCCGTGCAACGTCTGGGCGCGATCCTGAATTCGACAGCGACGGATACCCGCGAAGATGTGCTTGAGGGATTGGGCGGCACTGACCCTGAATTTGCCAGCGATGTTCGCAAAGCCATCTTCACCTTCAAAGACATAGCACCGCGGGTGAAGCCAACCGATATCCCCAACACCATACGCAACGTTGATAACGATGTGCTGGTGACGGCGATTGCCGCCGGACTCGCGGGTGATGAGGCGCTGGCAGCCTCTGCCTAGTTTATACTGGGCAGTGTTTCACAGCGCATGGCCGGTCAGCTGCGCGAAGACGCCGAAGAGCGAGGGCGTGTTAAAAAAGATGACGCCGAAAAGGCGATGGCCGCCATCACAACGGTTATCCGCGAGATGGCCGATGGTGGCGTTATCACGCTTATTGACCCTGATGAGCCAGAAGACAGCGAAACAAACGAATAGGGATACACGTCCGGCTAAGAATGCGTTAAATTTGGCGCATGACTGAAGATACCACTTTCGATGGCCGCCGCTGGCACGATATGGGGGGCACCGCCGCTGGCCCTGTTCCCACGGACCAACATGATTTCTCTCTTTGGGAAAAACGCGTTGATGCGCTGATGATTATTGCCTCCGGCAAGGGCCATTTCACTGTCGATGGTCTGCGCCGCGTTTTGGAAGATATGGGCGAAGACGCGTTCGAGACGATGACCTACTATGAACGCTGGATTGCATCGGTAAACCAGAACCTGATCGAGGCTGGCGTTTACACAACCTCTGAACTCGCCCAACGCATGACAGAAGTGGCGGCGCGGGGCCCTACTTACGGCGAGGCCGCAAGTGAGTGATCGCCACTATATGCGCGTTCGGGCCGATATGCCGCCGGGCCATGTGCGCACGCCCGCTTATCTGCGCGGAAAGACAGGTTGGGTAGAACGAACACTTGGCCCCTTCCCCAACCCCGAGCAGCTTGCCTATGGCCACAAGGGGCAACCTTTGCCCCTCTTGCGCGTTCGCTTTTCCATGGCAGAGGTCTGGGGGCCGGACACCGACCGCCCCGACGACACCATAGACGCCGAAATCTACAGCCACTGGCTTGAACCGTCCGAGGCCCCACATGCCCCATGATCACCACGACCACCTGTCCCCGTCAGGTCACCCTTACCGCCCCGATGATGACCATCCGCTGACCTATTGGCAGCAAATGGAAATCGCAGTGCGCGAGCTGCTGATTGAAAAGGGCGAGACAACCGCGCAGGAAATTGCAGCACAAATCGACGCGATGGATGCACGCACGCCATCAAACGGTGCAGCCGTTGTTGCTCGCGCCTGGACCGACCCCGCATTTCGTGAAGCGTTGCTTGCAGACGCAAGTGCGGCCACCCGTGAAATGGGTTTTGACATCGGTCCAATGCGGCTGATCGCGCTGGAAAATACGCCCGATACGCATAACATCGTCGTCTGCACACTATGTTCATGCTATCCACGCAACCTCCTAGGCCTACCGCCCGATTGGTACAAATCCCGCGCCTACAGGGCCAGAACGGTCAAAGAGCCACATAAAGTGCTTGCCGAATTCGGTGTCACCCTACCCGACACCACGACAATACGGGTCCACGACAGCACTGCCGACATGCGCTATGTCGTGATCCCCGCACGTCCAGCTGGCACAGAAGGCTGGAGCGCTGATACACTCGCCGCACTCGTTACCCGTGACAGCATGATCGGCACCGGCCTGCCCAAAGCAGCGGATGCTGCGTGACTACCGAAGCGACACTTGAAGGCACCAAAGCCGATTGGCTGGCGGACCGCGCAATACGTGGACTGCTCAGCACGTTGTTGCGTCTTCCTTATGAAACCCGTGTGCCAATGATGGGGAGCGCACTGCGCCGCGCAATTGGTCCACTGACTGGATACCGCAAGCGTGCCGAAGAAAACCTTGCGTTGATCTATCCCGACATGAGCACGACTGCCCGCCGCCATATGGCCGAGCAATGCTGTGACAACTTTGGCCGCACAATTATTGAAAACTACTCTTGGCAGGAATTTGGCAACAGGCTGAAAGAGACACGCCCTTCAGGCGCAGGCTTGGACGCTTTGTCCGAGGCCGTGAAAGCGAACCAGCCTGTCATCTTTGTCACCGCCCATTTCGGAAATCATGAGGCTCCCCGCCAAGTACTGACCTCATTGGGGCATACGATCGGTGGGCTCTACCGACCAATGCAGAATGCCTACTTCAACGACCACTATGCTAAAACCATGACCTCATGGGGGGGACCTGTCTTTGCACAGGGGCGTCGCGGCACGATGGGGTTTGTCAAGCATTTGCGCGGCGGCGGGATGGGTACCCTACTCTATGACGTCTCAGCTCGGGGCGCACGGTTACCATTTCTGGCGCATTCCGCGCGCACATCACTGTCAGCCGCGGAAATCGCATTAAAGCTCGATGCAGTCGTAATCCCCTATTTCGGGATCAGACGGGCCGACGGCCTTTCATTCGAAATCGAGGTTGAGGCCCCGATCGCCCATAGCACGCCACAGCAGATGTTGCTGAATATGAATGCGCGGCTAGAAGCACAGATCGTACGGAACCCTGCGCAATGGTTTTGGGTGCATCGGCGATGGAA
>Ga0115562_1001356_pt1 | contig 18029 bp, 15 predicted proteins | sample COGITO_mtgs_1105_6_FD_87200 | JGI IMG/M metagenome (GOLD analysis project Ga0115562, IMG submission 87200) | Pelagic marine microbial communities from North Sea - COGITO_mtgs_110516 | ecosystem: Environmental > Aquatic > Marine > Epipelagic | place: Germany:Helgoland, sampling site Kabeltonne...
CAAATAGAGCACCTGCTCCGGTGCTAGGCCTAGGGCTGAGGTAACAATATTCGAGACATCGGTGCTGGGTTTTACCGCGAGCCCCTCAACCTGACCCTGGACCACACGCCAAGGCCAGCGGGCAAGAAAATGGGCCACGCATTGGTCGGCAAAGATCTGGGGTTTGTTGGTCAAGATTAGCAGCCACCGGAAATGAATGGCCTTTTGATCACCGCTAATGATCTCTTGCGAGCTTAGCTCTTTGTCTGATCTTTGGCGACCCATTGCCAACGCATCCTATTTTGGTTTAGGTTTTAAAGTGTGCTAGCGATGAAGGAGAAGTACCCCAGCGGTACTTGGGTTTATAGGCTGTAGAGGCGGCTATGCCCCCTTTGGGTAGCGATCTGGCTTATCCTCCCTACATTAGCTGACGATCAAAGCACCGACCACGACATTTTGACGTTATTGCAGGTATTCTCGAGTAGTTACCGCGCTCTGCCGAACGACATATTAAATGCTTGATGTTATGTCTATAATCTATTGGCCCACCACTTATCGGGCTGCGCCATCCCAAGACAACGTGCGACTTTAGATTGAAAAGAATTTTGCCTTTTGAGCAATAAAAAGTTTAAATTGGCTGCATGTTATTTTTTGATACCTTCAATTTCAACTAAAGTCAAAATTCAAGTAGGGGCTATTATGAACCTTAAACATCTCGGTGCGTTTTCCGGATCATTATTGGCCAGCACTCTTGCCTTGACTTCCTGCCTCCCGCCGGAGACTTCATCTACGGCCGACACAGCGGGAAGTAACACAACCGTTAGTGACGCAGCAGTAAACGACACAACCGTAAGCAACACTATAGCAGTTGATATTAATGGATCTTGGAAAGATGTGGATTGCGAGGTGGGACAGATTGAAGACGGCACGCAACTATATACCCAAAGTATAAGCACCATCAATGTGCCCGCTCAGACTGCGGTTTGGACGGAGAGTAGCTATTCTGATTCCAACTGCTTGATATTAATTGAAGAATTAGATTCGCTTACTAGTTGGTTCACTTTGGGAGAGATAATCACAACAGACTCCGGAATGGCGGCACTAGAAATGAATATTTTCGACGCTGAGGAAATGGTTACCCCTTTCTATTACCAAATAATTAGTATTGATTCAGATTTTTTGTATTATGGACTGATCACAGATGTTGGAGCCGATACACCTGAAACCAGACCGACCTCTCTAGATTTTGAAAACCCTCTAACCACTGCGTTACTGAGCCTTGACGAAAACTGCGGTGATGTAACCATCGCTGAAATGAACTGGGCTTCTGCGTCCTTGCTTGCCAATATTGATAAAATCATCCTCACAGAAGGCTACGACTGCAATGCAGAATTGGTTATTGGCGAAACCATCTCAACCAGCACCTCAATGATTGAAAAGGGCGTGCCAGATATAGCACCGGAAATGTGGACCGGTTCTAACGAAGAAGTGCTGGAGCGCGCAATTGCAGACAAGAAAATCCGTTACGCAGGTCGTTCACTCAGTGACGGTGGCGAAGAAGGTTTCTGGATCCCACAGTATATGGTTGACGAATTTCCAGAGATGGCCACAATCGAAGGCGTACTTAAGCATAAAGAACTCTTTATCAACCCAGATGATCCAGACACACTCCGGTTCATGGGCTGCCCTATAGATTGGAATTGCCAAATCAGCACCACACACCTATTCGAAGCGCTTGAGTTAGAAGAGGCTGGTTTTGAATTAGTTGATCCAGGTTCGGGCTCAGGCTTGGCAGACTCCATTGCAAACGCTTATGAGCGGGAAGAAGGTTGGTTCGGCTATTACTGGTCACCTACCGCCCTGTTAGGCAGATATAAGATGTCTAAAGTTGATTTTGGTACCGGCGTAGATGCGGCCCATTTCAAAAAATGCATCCTTGATAAAGATTGTATAAATCCACAAGTTACCATGTTCCCACCATCCGATGTCTGGACCGTGGTCGGCGAAACTTTTGCTGCCAGGGGTGGACCCATTATGGTCTATCTTGCAAAACGCTCCATAACTAGGGATCAAACCAACGAACTGTTAGCTTGGATGGAAGATAACCAAGCGAACGGCGCATCCGGTGCGATGTATTTTCTCGAGAAGTACCCAGCGCTCTGGAAGCAATGGGTCAGTGATGTCGCAGCTGAAAAAGTAATATCTGCACTCTAAGCACAAAGTGAGGGGGCGTCATGTTTTCGACAAAGCCTCCCTTGTGTCGCCTCTGAATGGACTTGCAGATAAACCATTATCAATCGGGCACGCTTAACGAGTTGGTCCAGTAGGCCGCTTTTGGGGTTAGCCTTTAAACCCTGCCCAGTCTTGATTATTTCGTCCTCGGACAATATTTGGAACGACAACCGCTCAGTACGAAACAGGTTTCTCGATAACTCCACCAACATCAACAAGTCCTGATCATTCCAAGGTCTGCCTGCCTTGGTTTTGACGAGCGTATCCCAGTAGGGCCTAAAACCGTCTCTCAGCTCCACAGCAGCCGGTGGATAAATTGCCTCTAGAGCGCGCCCTTCAGGGGGTATAATCTTTGTCGAGTCATGGTTTGGGCATCCCATGATGCGGAAATTAACTAGATTCCCTTCGGTATTGACGTCTGATCAGTTACAGAGCAACCAATGGTGTTTATTTATAAGCGTGAAATTGGCATACTCTACCCAAACAGTAATATTTTAAATTTTTAGTAAAGGAAAAATTATGAAAAAATATTCGTTAATTTTTGGTTCGATATTTCTAGTAGCGTCGGTTGTGGCAGAACAGCCAACTTTTACTATGGGCCCTGCAACTCAAACGCATGCTGGTTTGATTAATTGTGGTGGGAAATCTCGCCCTAGTGCTGTTGGGGAGATTCAGTCGGAAGATGGAAGAGTCTGGGTTGTGCCGGCAGAAAACAACTATGAAAGAGCTCCTAAAGCAGAAGACCTTTTTAACGAATGTGGTGGTAAGGTATTGAAATCACTCGCTGACTTAAACCTAAGCGACGTGGCAGTCATGGATGCCGGAGGTGAAGAGGAGTTTATTGTTTATTTATTTCCCGATAACTACTTTGAGCTATACGTAAACGGAATACTAGTTGCTGTTGACCCCGTTGTTTTTACACCATTTAATTCTACTGTTGTACGTTTTAAAGCGGATCGTCCGTTAACTATAGCTATAAAAATGGTGGACTGGGAAGAGACGCTTGGTTTAGGAATGGAGAGCAATCGTGGTACTAAATTTCATGCTGGCGATGGTGGTTTAGTGGCCCATTTTCAAGATGCAAAAGGCCAGACTGTAGCTATAACAGACGATACTTGGAAGGCTCAAACCTTTTATACCTCCCCCATCGTCAAGAGACGTTGTTTGGTAGTAAGTAGCTCGTTGCGCGATAGTTCAGCTTGTGATAAGCAGAAAGTAACTGATGCTAAAAAAACCTCAGCGGCTCATTGGGCAGTCGCAGAAGACTGGATGAAGCCGAATTTTGATGACAGTGCATGGCCTGCAGCTGAGACCTTCACTAATGACACTGTTGGGGTTAAAAACAAAAAAGCATTTATGAATTTTCTCGATGTATTTGACGCAAAAAGAGCTGATGCTGAATTTATTTGGTCGTCTAATCTGGTCTTGGATAACTTGGTTTTACTTCGAAAAACAGTTAAATAATCCTACCAAGTTGTCCAAGTGGGAGAATAGTATTTAATTATCGTTCTGTCTGGATGACTTTAGCCAGCTTTGTTACCTCGTTTGGCAAGGGATTGTGCCGCTGAGGTGTCTTGAGTCACTTAGCCATAAGAAATCTCTACGCGTAATCACAGGGCTGAGAATCCTTGAAAAACATGGCAAAATTCCACATGTTCCCATTATTGCGGAGCTAGGTTGTGGTCGGTTCATCTGGTGCTGAGTGCCTTCTCGAGAATTACCCAGCGTCCTGTCGCCCCTCGGGATGCCTATTGGCTACTTTGCATTCATTGGTTACAGGATACGAAAAAAAAGACTCTCTAATACCGGAATTTTGAGTTTATTTGCCAATATAGTCCACCCTAACAGGCACTGCCTGTCCGGTAGTAGAGTTGTATGCAACCAAGCCACCACTTTCGACACTGTGGCCGGTGATAGCCCGTATGACTACTTGATGGGTCACTAACAAGCTAAGGCCATGATTGTTGTCGGCTAAATAGCTCTCTAGTTTTGTGAGCGTTTCTTGTTTATCAGCATGGCTTTGAAAAAATGAGTTCAGGCCCGAAAATGCTTGCCATTCCCCTAGATCCAGCAATCTTGCAGTTTCACCACATCTGCACCACTCACTCGATAATATCTCATCAAAGTCAAGGCCATTTGTCAGCATGTATTCACCAATACGTTGTGCCTGCAGTTGGCCGGCCTGGTCTAGGTTGCGTTGAGTGGAGCAGTCACCAATCTTGAAGTCTATGGGGTCACCAAAACCCGGGGCAATGGCATGGCGCATGAAAACGATATTTGCATCAATTTTTTTAATTGCAGATTTTACCGGCTCAACGTTCTCCTGCGCGCCTAAGAGTGCGACAGTAAAGAAGACACAGAATAATTTCAATAAGGCGATTACCGAAGCCTTTGACGTTGCACTTAACATGAATTTCAAAAACCTTTTCGATTAAACGGGGCGGGGGGGGGCATGTACTCATATTTACTATCATAGTTGATGTTGGCAAACGTCTCCATTGCCCGACAGGTAAGAAAGTGTAGATATTTTTCCGACGCCTCTACTGTTTAGGTACACAAGCCCTAGGTCGACCAGTGACCAGCGAGCAGGGATCTCGGTTGTTTACCGATAAAATGATCCACTTGTATCGCCCGCCTGCTGTCCCAATTGACCAACAGCAATTTGGTTTGCTCAATTGCCCTTCCATCGATAATTATTGAAAGGTCTCCTAAACCGCTTACTTGAGGAACAAGTGCACGAGGGCGGAGAACTAGGTTGATCTGGTCCTGAGCGGTCAGTAACCGGTGTGCTTTGTTATTCGCAAGCTTATAAGATTCCACTCAGGCCCAGGTTCTGGGACAAAGACCACTAAACTCATTTTGATTTTAAAAGGTTGAGCTCGATCAAAATTTCGCGAGACATAGGCTTGCGCCAGATGGTCTGATAACTTTCAATGACGTTCGATCGGGAGACGATTAAGCCAGGCAGGGCAACCCAATCTGGGCAATTGCGATCAAGCAATGTCGTGATTGTAGTGCGGGCGACGGCTTCACCTTGCTGAAAGGGACGCTGGCCTGCCACCCCAATCACAGGCCCCCCTTTTGCAAGGCTTTCTGCCACCTCGTGCCCAAGATCCACCGTTGTAATGGGCGGAATCGGGTTTCGTTTTGAAACTGCCCTGACGACGTCAATGCAGGGACTATCCCAGACGACGAACAGTCCTGCAATTTCCGAGTGGTCATTTATGAGTTGGGCAGCTTCATGTCCGGCGTCACCAATGGTTGAAAATGTCGCTGTTTTCACCGCGACGTCAGGGCGGTTGACCTCCATCCAACGACTAAAAGCGATTTCACGTTCATTTGTGGCAAAGAAATCTGCATCATAGGCGAGCACCCCGGCAGCAGCGCCCTGCGGTAAGTGGTCAGACAAAAGTTCGGCTGCAATTCTGCCCAAGCCAAAGTTGTCAGCTGAAACAAGCGAGACATAGTCTTTGCCTGGAAGCATTCCAGTGGGGACATTGTCAATCAAAACGAGTTTTATACCCGCTTCTGAGATCGCAAGATGGGCCTCTGTGACGGTCGTATTGTTGACAGGAAGGGAAATAATAGCGTCAGGCGATTCCTTACGCAAACGGTCCAAGGCATCGATTTGCGTTGCGGAAGAAAAGTTGCAATCCACAACGTCAATGACGATCGCACCGCATTCACCCAATGTCCCAATTACCCCTTGCACTAGAAGCCTGGCCCAGTTGCTTTCTAAGGTGTGCATGACAATGGCGACGCGTAACTTTTTTGCACATGCCGCAGTTATGTCCTGTGGTAAAAGGGTAACCCGCTCTGGCGGAGAAGCACTTTCACCGTGTGGTCCAAGTCCAACTATTTTCATACCAATCTCCTCAACGGCCCGGTGGGGCTTGGGCCCCGTCGTTGGCTTGCTGCGTAATAGAGCCTAAAGTTTCCAAACCATGTAAAAAGTCTGGATGCCGGGTTGGAGATCCCAACAATATCCAGCCTTTCAAGAACGTCGGATCAAATAGCGCCGAAACAGCGATGCCGGCCGCACCCAAAAGGGCAGCGGAATTGCCCATTTGCGATCGCAGGATGCGTAGATCTCGTGTGACAAGCGGATGCGATGCACCATAAACAGCTTCACGTACGCTTGCGAGCAAGATGTCATTCGTCTGTGCAATCGACCCGGCGATGACAATAAGTTGTGGGTTCAGCATATTGGCAAGGGTTGCTACGACACCGCCAATGATTCGACCGCTTTGCACGATGATTTCTGTGCTCACGGCGTCGCCCATCTGTGCCGCCTGACAAACCTCAATCGCCGTAATGTCGGTTCCACGCAAAAGTAAGTCGGCCAGATAAGCGCTTTCCCCCGATTGTGCGGCCTCGGTACCCCGCGCTTTGATCATGTTCGCCCCAGCCATGGCATCGAGTGTTCCAGTGGTGTCGCCAGATGTCACTGGTAATTGTCCAATCAGACCAGTGGCACGAACGGCCCCGCGGTAGGGTTGGCCATTACTGACCAGACCGGCGCCAATTCGCTGTCCGACTTTGATAAACAGCATGGTTTGTTGGTCTATCCCAGTGCCGCCATGTAATTCCCCCATCGTCATAGCATCAACGTTAGAATTCATCCAGACAGGGGCATCAAATCGCTGCATCAGTGCTTCGACAAGACCGCTCTTATCCCAACTAGGAAGAAAGTTAGGGGTTTCGAGCAAAAACGCGGCGTTGGGGTCGGTGAGAACTGGGCCGGGCACGGAAATGGAAATCCCCCACAAATCCGGAGTTTCGGACTGCCGCGTCATTAGCCAATTAATCAAGGCGTAGATACGGGCCACAGTCTTGGTCTGATCTGTGATATTGGCTGCTTCGTGATGTTCCGTCAATAGCTTACCGCTGAGGTCGGCAAGGCCGACGCCGATGGCGGATTGGTCGAGTGTGACAACAACAAGTCGCGCACGATCCTTGGTGAACTGGACGCGGCGCGGCGCCCGACCGCCTGTGGCCACGCCTGTTTCACTTTCATTAACCAAACCAAGTTCTGTAAGGATCGCAAGCCTGTCGGCGATAATAGCGCGCCCATATTCGCTGACGCGTTCCAAATCCTGACGGGTCGTAGTTTGGCCCAAACGCACATGATTTAGCACGGCAACCAGGCTTGCTGTAGCCACTTCGCTGTTGCGCGGCCGTCCTTTTCCTCTTTGGTTATTCGATGCTGATTTGTCTTTGTGCACGAAAATGGGTATCTCCCTGGTGAATAATCACAACAATATTCTGCTCATATTTGCAGGACAAGTTCGTTCTTTTGTATGAAAAGAGACCTTTGCACAAAGATATAAAGATATAAAGTTACAAAGACACATTGCGATATCGTCAATAATTAATAATACACCAATTTAAAGTCTTTTTGGTACAAAGGATCACCGGTTTGGAGTAAAAATAGCCTGCAAAAATAACGCTCTAGGAACACGTTATAGCATGGAAAAACCTTAAGCAGTTAAGCTGAGTGTAGCTAACAGCCTGACGTCTGGGCGTGAAGCACCGACTAAATCGGATGAGGTAAATGAGATGATCGATTGGCAAGTTATAGAACACCTACTGTGTGACATCCATGCCAAACGTCGTCGTAATGCAGCGTGGCCACCTTTGTTTATGTTTAAAGCGCCATTTCTGCCGAGCTGCTGCAGCCTGAGTCATTCACGATTAAAAGGTAGCTCCTTAGGGACCGATAGTTATGCCGCTTCGTACGGGCGGTAAACTGGCATGTTGAGGCTCATTACCCACCGCTAAGATCACCCGCGTCTGCTGCTCACGGATCTTATTTTCTGGCACCGGCCGACTGGCCAGTGGCCGTGGGCCATGTCAACCAGACCCGCCCGGTACCAACGACGATAGGTCCTGAGGCTTACTCAGCTTTTATGCCGGCCGACCTCAGGCACTCCTTGCACAGTCGAGCGAGTGTTCGGGCTTCTGAAGTTACATATTATGGCATGGGCCAAGCCCGCTACTTGGGGCTGGCTCGTAATCGTATTCGATTCGGTGTGATGTGTTTGGCTTATAATCTTAGGCGAGGGGCGAGCATTCAGAAACCCTGTAAAGCTTCACATCATAGTTGCGCCTAATGGTTAGAAAAAGGGTGCTAAAAAGCCATCTGATAGCAAAATGTTCGGATATATGGGTTGAATGCAGGGTTTTATGCTTCGTTTTTGGACTATCGATGATTTTTTAAAGCTTGTGTATCCAGAGGAAAAAATGTTCTTGTACTAATGTCTTAAAAAAGCAAAAGAATGCAATCTTGTGCATAAAAAATATTGACTACAGCCTAAATGCGGCTTAAGGTGGTTTTATCAACCGATGGAGTAGTGCGACATGAGTGACTGGAAGCTGGCGTATCAAGCTAATTGCTGGGGTAATCTTGGCGGGAATGCAGAGGGCGTGACCTCAATCACGCAACTCAGTTATCGTACATTTGGAGATATGGACCGGGCCTGCGCAGAAATCGCAGCCGCTGGATATACTGGTGTTGAATTGTTTGACGGCAATCTGCTGGATTACGGTGTCACCGATTTTCGCACCATGCTCAAGAATAACGGTCTGGCATTGGTTGCAGCGTATTCCGGTGCTAACTTTATTTTTGATGACATCTTGCCGGAGGAATTAGCACGCATTACACGCGCCGCTGATCGCGCCGCAGAACTAGATGCCCCGCATTTGGTGGTCGGTGGAGGCGCTAAGCGTTTTGATGGTGTTCGCGATACTGACTATGACAAATTGGGCGCAGCTCTTGATCGAGTAAAGTCATTGGCTGAGGATCGCAATCTTACCGCTCATTACCACCCGCATCTGTCTACGATTGTCGAGGGCCCCGAAGAGGTGCGTCGCATCTTCGGTCTGACGTCAATTGATTTTTGCCCTGACACAGCACATCTTGCTGCGGCTGGTGGTGATCCGGCGCAGATGATCCGGGAACACGCTGACCGTATTTCCTATGTTCACCTCAAGGGGTTTCAAAAAGAGCCCTTTGCATTCACACCGCTTGATCGCGGTGATGTGCCGATGGACGGGATCATTGCCGCTTTGCGCGAAACGAATTTCGCAGGCTGGGTGTGCACTGAACTAGATTCTTGGGACGACCCCGCTGCTGGCGCACGTGCCAGTATTGACTATTTAAACCGAGTCTAACTGACCAAAACCAACCGGGGTTCGCCCCAACCTGCTGAGAGGAAGTATTATGATTGCACGTAGAAATATTTTGGGTTCCGCCGCCGCCGCCGCACTGGCGCTGACTCTATCCGCTGCACCAGCTGTAGCAGATCCATCCGCTGCTTTGGCCGCACTGCAGGAAACAGTCCTGTCCAAAGGCCCAAGCGGAGAAGAACCGAGCCCTGCAACCGACCTGAAGCTGAGCGCTGCAGAAATCGATCAGATCAAGGCGATGAACGCGACAGCAGCCATCGTGATGCACTATGCCGGCAATGACTGGTCACGTGCACAAATCGAAGGCCTCAAGTTCCAGTTCGGTGAATTGGGAATCGAAGTGATCGCTGTTACTGACGCCGGTTTCAAACCGGAAAAGCAGGTCGCAGACATTGAAACAATAATGGCCCGGAAGCCCGACATCATCGTTTCTGTCCCAACAGACCCATCGGCAACAGCTGCTGCCTATATGGCGGCTGCGGCGGCTGGTGTGAAGATCGTATTTATGGAGAACACTCCTCCGGGCATGACAGCTGGTGTGGATTACGTTTCTGTGGTTTCAGCTGACAACTATGGCAACGGTGTAGCTGCAGCTCACTTAATGGCAGCAGCGTTGGGTGAGGATGGAGGTCAGATTGGCCTGGTTTTCCATGCCGCCGATTTCTTTGTCACACGTCAACGCTATGACGCTTTCAAAACCACAATCACTGAGGACTACCCGAACATTGAGATTGTAGCAGAGCAAGGTATCGGCGGACCGGATTTCTCTGGCGACGGCGAAAAGGCGGCCTCTGCTATGCTGATTTCGCATTATGACCTCGACGGTATTTGGGCAGTGTGGGATGTTCCGGCTGAAGGCGTTATCTCGGCGGCGCGTGTTGCTGGTCGTGACGATCTGGTTATCACCACCATTGACCTTGGTGAAAACGTTGCGATCAACATGGCGCAGGGCGGCTTCATTAAGGGCCTGGGTGCACAACGTCCCTTTGACCAAGGTATAGCTGAAGCGATGCTTGCTGGATACGGCCTGTTGGGCAAAGAAGCTCCTGCGTTTGTCGCGCTTCCGGCACTTCCGGTCAACAAAGACAATTTGCTTGAGGCTTGGGAGACAGTTTACCGCGCCGCGCCAACGCAAAATATCCTAGACAGTATGGACTAACTGACTAGGAACCGGCCCTACGGTAGCTCTCCCGCCATAGGGCCATCTTAAACTTTTTATTGACGGAGCATTCCGATGACTAAGACACTGAACGTAGCACTAATTGGTGGTGGTTTTATGGGTAAGGCTCACGCCATGGCCTATGCAGCTATGCCGATGTTTTTTTGGCCAGCCCCCGCAATCCCACACCGCAAAGTAGTGGTTGATCTAACAGACCTGGCGGCTCAAGAGGCGCGCGATCGGTTCGGATTCGACGAAGCCTCAACTGACTGGAAGGCGATCGTCAACCGTTCAGACATCGACATCGTCGACATCTGCACCCCGAACGACGCCCACGCTGAAATCGCGATCGAAGCGTTAAAAGCAGGCAAACACGTAATTTGCGAAAAGCCGCTTGCCAGTACGCTTGAGGAATCTATTGCAATGGCGGAAGCCGCGCGGGCCTCAAATGGCACTACAATGGTCGCCTTCAACTATCGCCGCACACCCGCCGTTGCTCTTGCCAAGAAATTCATTGATGAAGGCAGAATCGGCGATGTCATCAACTTCCGCGGCACTTATCTGCAAGATTGGTCCGCAGATCCCGATGGTCCACTATCCTGGCGTTTTCAGAAAAAAATCGCAGGGTCTGGCGCTATCGGAGATATCGGCACCCATGTTATTGACTTGGCTCACCATCTTGTTGGTCCCATCGACAACGTGCAAGCGATCACTTCGACCTACATCAAAACCCGTCCCATACAGCAAGGCGGTGTCGACAAACTCGGTGCATCCGAAAAATCTTCAGATGCTGAGCGAGCCGAAGTGGATGTCGATGATGAAGTCATATCGATGGTGCGCTTCAAATCAGGCGCTGTTGGTAGTATAGAGGCCAGTCGCAACGCGTGGGGTCGCAACAACTTCATCACGCTGGAAATTCATGGTACGAAAGGCTCGATTTTGTTTAACTACGAGCGACGAGATGAATTACAGGTCATGTTCGCAGATGATCCGGGTGATGCGCGCGGCTTCCGTACTATCTATACCGGACCTGCCCACCCGTATGGTGAAGGCCTTTGGCCAATCCCTGCGCTGGGAATAGGTTACAGTGAGACCAAGATCATTGAATGTTATGATTTCTGCAAAGCTATCATGGATGGCACTCAGCCATCACCAAACTTTGAAGAAGCGCTGTTAACCGAACAAGTGGCCGAGGCCTTGATCCGTTCAGGTAAGACTGGCTTATGGGAAAACATATAGTGTCAACTGTCGCGGTCCGTATGAAGGGTATTTCCAAAAAATTTGGCGGCGTCCAAGCCTTGGATAACGTCGGCTTTGAAGTATTGGCCGGCGAAATTCATGCGCTTTTGGGCGGCAACGGCGCCGGAAAGTCAACGATCTTGAAGGTGCTCAACGGCGTGCATGCGCCGTCCGCGGGTTACATCGAAGTGGCGGGCGTACCGCTAACAACTCACTCACCCGAGGCGTCACGTGCCGCCGGTATCGCGATGAATTATCAAGAAATGAGTCTGATCCCGACGCTGACCGTTGCTCAAAACGTTTATTTGACACGTGAAGCGAAGTCGGGTGGGTTAATTGACGATAGTGAGGCGGAGCGCGATGCCGCCAAACTCTTTGCAATGCTTGAAGTGGATGTGGATCCGAGTGCCATCGTTGGTGATCTTGGTGCGGGGCAAAAACAACTGACGGAAATTGTCAAGGCTATTTCTCAAAACGCCCGCATTCTCGTACTTGATGAACCATCCACTGCCCTGGCGGTTTCTGATGTTGATCGGCTGTTTACTTTTTTGCGCAAACTAAAGAAGCAGGGCGTCGCGATAATATACGTAAGCCACCGTATGGACGAAATCGCCCGCATTGCTGATCGAGCTACGATACTACGCGATGGTAAACATGTTATCACAGCAGATATCGGCGATCTGCCCATAGATACGATGATCGAACATATCGTTGGCAAGCGGTCCCTCGGCCTTGCTGATGTGGTGCGAAGTGAAGCTATCCGCGGCGATATCGGGCTGGAGTTGCGAGACGTGTCGGGGCGCAACAAACCGAATAATATCTCGCTTTCGATCCACAAAGGGGAGGTCGTCGGGTTGGCCGGCTTACTTGGGTCGGGCCGTACGTCGCTCGCAAAACTCATCGCTGGGATTGACCCAGTGGCTTCTGGCGAAATTCTCGTCAACGACCGTGCTGTTAACTTCCGCCGACCCGGTGACGCCATCGCGGCGGGAGTGGTCCTTGTACCTGAAGCCCGGGCGACGCAGGGCATCATCGCATCCCATTCCGTAACCGACAATGTAATACTTGCTGGGCTGGACAACCTTACAAGTGCCGGCTTCGTCAACGCCGCCAAAGCACGCGCAGTTACAGATGCCCAAATCGAGCGACTTTCTATTAAAACAGCAAGCCGTGATCATGCTGTTAGTACGCTTTCAGGTGGCAACCAGCAAAAGGTGGTCATCGGCAAATGGTTGGCGGTTGACCCGGACGTACTGGTGCTTGACGAACCAACAGCTGGAATCGACATTGGTTCGAAATCCGAAATCATCAAACTGGTGCGGGATCTGGCTGCGAGTGGCAAAGCCATTCTGATGATTTCCTCCGAGTTGTCGGAACTTCTGACTGCCTGCGACCGCATTGTTGTCATGGCGGACGGACGGACCTATGCCGACTTCCCGCGCGCCGCGTTGGACGACCCAGCTGAGGAAAATACCGACATAGCACACCGCCTACAGGCCGCCGAACAGCGGCTACAAATCTCTATTCAAGAAGCCCTCGCTGCAGGGCAAAAGGATTCCCATGCCCAATACTGACACAAATCAACTCCCTGGTGTGCTTCACGCGTTTCTGAGGGATTGGCGCCAAAATATTATATATATTGGCTTTATTGCGATTTTTCTAATATTCGCTCTGACCCTGAATGATCGAGGGTTTCTGAACCCCAATAATCTGCTCAACATTGTCCGACAGACGGCGATGATCGCCGTGATGGCGATCGCAATGACATTCGTATTGTCAGCGGGTGAAATTGACCTCTCTGTCGGTGCTGTCGCTGGCCTTGCCAGTGTGACCGTTGCATTGGCGGTTTCCTTCGCTGGGCCATTTGCGGGGATTATTGCAGGTCTTGCAACAGGTGTTGCCGTTGGAGTCTTTAACGGCTGGTTGACCACGAAAATTGGCATACCCTCGTTCTTAACGACGCTTGCAATGATGGGTATAGCCAAGGGGCTTGCCATGTGGGTGTCAGGCACAGCCGCTGTTCCGATCTTGTCGCAGGGCTATATCTGGTGGTTCGGCGGTGGCTCCATCGGGCCTATTCCGGTGTTGCTGTTTTGGATTCTAATTCTCGGTGCAGTCGGTCACGTCGTTTTACGCCGAACTGGTTTTGGTCGCCGGGTGCTGGCCACGGGTGGTGGCGAGCAAGCCGCTAGCTATTCCGGCATCAACACCGCCAAGATCAAGTTTCGGGTTTTGGTCATCTCATCTACTGCTGCAGCTTTGGCGGGGATGTTTTATGCGGGTCGCCTGCAATCGGGCCGTTTCCAGCTAGGCGAAGGCGATGAGCTTTCCGTCATCGCCGCAGCAGTGCTGGGTGGTACGTCTCTATTCGGCGGTAAGGGCACGGTAATTGGCACCCTCGTTGGCGCAATGATGATTGGTCTGATCAACAACGGGTTAATCTTGATGGGGCTGGAATTCAGTCAACAACTGATCGCGCGAGGAGGAATCATTATCCTTGCGGTCGCACTTAGCCAAAAAAGGGCGTGAGCAATGAACCATGTGACAATCATAGGCACAGTTACCGCAAAACCTGAAACTCGAGTAGAGCTGCAAAAACTTCTGTCCGCACAAGTGGGCCCGACGCGCCAAGAAACTGGCTGTATCAATTATGACTTCCATGTCGATGCAACCGATCCGTGTGTTTTTGTCTTCTATGAAAATTGGCGCAGCCAACAGGATCTCGATGCTCATATGGATATGCCCCATCTTACGGCATTGTTTTCGCAAGTGGGCCGGCTTTTGGCCAGCCCAGTGAATATTCGGTATCTAAAAATGCACAGCGAGATCATGTGATGGCAGCTAAAATTAAAGGTCCAGCCTTGTTTCTGGCTCAATTCTCTGGCGATGCCGCGCCGTTCAATTCGCTTGCGGAAATCACCTCTTGGGCGTCGGGACTTGGATACAAAGGCGTTCAAATACCAACCTCCGACAAGCGGTTTTTCGATCTTGATCTGGCAGCAGAAAGTGCCGCCTATTGCGACGAGGTGCAAGGCACCTGCGCGGATTCAGGCGTACAAATCACCGAGTTAAGCACGCATCTTCAGGGCCAACTGGTTGCTGTGAATCCGGCCTACGATCTTGCATTTGATGCCTTTGCACCCGCGGATTGTCGCGGCAATCCAAAGAAACGGCAGGCTTGGGCCGTCGACCAACTGATGAAGGCTGCAGTAGCAAGTGAGCGCTTAGGGCTAACTAATACAGTCAGCTTTACCGGCAGCCTAGCCTTTCCGTTTCTTTACCCTTGGCCCCAGCGCCCCGAAGGCCTCATCGAGGAAACATTTGCAGAGCTTGGCCGCCGATGGCAGCCCATCCTCGACCATTATGCGAACCACGGCCAAAACATCGCTTTTGAACTTCACCCCGGAGAGGATGTCTTTGACGGTGCAACATGGGAAATGTTTCTTGATGCTTGTGGTCAGCATGAGGCTGCGCGAATCAACTATGACCCCAGTCATTTCTTGCTGCAAAAATTGGACTACCTTGCCTTTATCGACCTTTATCACGATCGGATCAGCGCTTTTCATGTCAAAGACGCTGAATTCAACCCCGATGGCCGGCAGGGCGTGTATTCCGGCTATCAACCTTGGGTAGATCGAGCCGGACGTTTTCGAAGCCTTGGCGACGGACAGGTCGATTTTGGCGCAATTTTTTCCAAGCTGTCCCAGTACGGTTACGACAGTTGGGCCGTCCTTGAGTGGGAATGTTGCCTGAAATCACCTACGCAAGGTGCAAAAGAGGGCGCGCCTTTCATTGAGAAACATCTGATCGAGATGACCGAAAAAGCCTTTGATGACTTTGCCGGTGGGACACGCGACGAAGGTGCAATCAAGAAGATGTTGGGTTTATGAAACGACTAAAACTTGGCATGGTCGGTGGCGGCCGGGGTGCGTTCATTGGCGGCGTGCATCGTATCGCCAGCCGGATCGATGGCCGTTTTGAATTGGTTGCAGGCGCCCTGTCGTCGAGCGCGGATACAGCAGCAGAAAGTGCCGCGGATCTGGGCATCGCGCCCGACCGTTCTTATTCGGATTTCCGTGTCATGGCGAAAACCGAAGCGGATCGCAGTGATGGCATCGACGCCGTTGCGATCGTTACCCCGAACCAGATGCACGCGGCCCCGGTTATTGCTTTTCTAAGAGCTGGCATCAGCGTGATCTGTGATAAGCCACTTTGCGCGACCCTTGCAGAAGCAGACGAGATTGCAGCGGCCATCAAATCTTCAAATGCACATTTTGTTCTAACTCATAATTACACGGGTTATCCGTTGGTCCGACACGCCCGAAGGATAATCGCCAATGGTGAATTGGGTGCGATCCGCGTAGCCCAGATTGAATATGCCCAGGATTGGTTGGCAAAAAGCATTGAAAACGAAGGGCAAAAACAAGCAGCGTGGCGCACAGACCCGGCCAAATCGGGCGGCGGCGGTGCCATTGGAGACATTGGAACACACGCTTTCAACCTGTTGGGATTTGTTACGGGGCTAAAAACTGAGGCCCTGAGCGCCGACTTGCATAGCTTTGGCACAGGCCGTCAAGTGGATGACAACGCACATATATTGTTGCGGATGCAAGGCGGTGCTAAAGCTATGCTCTGGGCGTCGCAAATTGCTATTGGAAATGAAAACCGAATGTGCCTACGGGTCTATGGCGAAAAGGGCGGGTTGGAATGGTCTCAGGAGAACCCGAATGTGATGTCGCTGACTGTTCACGGTGAAGCCAAGCGCATCCTGACGCGCGGTGGAGCAGGATTTGGTGATGGTTCTCAGTTGTGGACCCGCATTCCACCTGGCCACCCAGAAGGTTACCTGGAATGTTTTGCGAATATTTACACCGATGCCGCTGACCTGATCGAGGGCAAAAACGACGGTGCGATGCTGCCCGGGATTGATGAGGGACTTCAGGGAATGCAGTTCATTGATACCTGTCTCCGCTCCGCTGGAAACAACAGCGAATGGTTGCCGTTCGGGCTTAAGAAGTCCTGATCCATTTTAATCCCCATCTTTAAAATCTCAGCTAAAAATAAAGAGGTTTTCAATCACAGTAGTTGTCTTGGTGGAACCCCGCCAATCGAAGAATGCGGTCGCTCATTATTGTAAGTCCATTGCCATTGGGTTGCCAATAATTGAGCATGTTCGATGTCCTCAAAGATATTCAACTCCAACCATTCATTCCTTGCAGTACGGTTAAATCGTTCAACGTAAGCATTTTGAGTTGGCTTTCCAGGCTAGATATAAAGTAATGTCATCTGCTCCTGATTCGCCCACTCAATAAGATCCTGACTGATATCCTGGTCCATTGTCACAACGAAGTGCACTGGGTTTTCCGCGCCACTCAATGATTCTTTCCAATGAGCGAATCACGCGCTGAGTCGGTAGCGAAAAATCCACGTCGATCGTTAAGCATTCCCGATTAAAGTCATCGATACATTGAACGTACGTACGTACGGACCGAACGACCGTCTTTCAATGAGTCGCTCATGAAGTCCATCGAACAGGCCTGATTTATCCTTATGACTGTTATTAGTTTAAGGGGGGGGATTACAATGGACACAGCTCGGGAACAATCTTAAATCATGAATGTATGAATCATGCAAAATCATACCTACCCATAGACCGAGAATATATTCCGACAGGCACAATAGAGAGCGTCGAACACACCCCTTTTAATTTCCTAGATCAAAGACGCGTCAAAAAATATTTAAAACAAACTCATATGCAATTGAGTATCGCAGGCGGCATTGACCACACCTTCGTATTTTCAGAACTAAGGTCTTTTCACGAACCTATTGCGTGCGTCTATTCCTTTGATACTATCGCAAAAGTGAATGCTGACTGTCCCAATAAGAATCAGAAGGGCCACCCATAAGGATGAAAGAGGGTCTGAGTCATCGATTCTTGAATTGACCACTGCTGGCTAAGCATTCTTATCCACATGGATTCAGTTGTCGCTTAAGAGTTCTGCCTTCATCATGATTATGAAGTCTTTTGAATTGCATATATTGATCCTATCTGATTTTGCCAAGAGAGTAAGGTATATTATTGAGTAGGTTCACGGCTACTACATTAGGAATCCACGGATTAATGATACTTATTTATATTATCGTAGAAGTTAAATGATTTATTTTCTCATGGGCCTATATTTTGTCTGGATCGTTGGTCCATATTATAACAATGCGAATTGGTCCCTTCGGA
>Ga0115562_1001375_pt1 | contig 17970 bp, 9 predicted proteins | sample COGITO_mtgs_1105_6_FD_87200 | JGI IMG/M metagenome (GOLD analysis project Ga0115562, IMG submission 87200) | Pelagic marine microbial communities from North Sea - COGITO_mtgs_110516 | ecosystem: Environmental > Aquatic > Marine > Epipelagic | place: Germany:Helgoland, sampling site Kabeltonne...
ACGCCCAAGGAAACAGAAATCCATTTATAGACAATCCTTATTTAGCTACAGTCATTTGGGGAGGAACACCTGCTCAAGATCGTTGGAATACAACACCTGACACAGAAGTCCCAACAACACCTACAGCTCTAGCAGCTGTAAACCCAACAGAAACAACCGTAGATTTATCTTGGACTGCTTCAACAGATAATATTGCAGTTTCAAGTTACGATGTATATCTAGGTGGTGCCTTTTATGTAAATACTTCATCTAACACTACAACATATACAGTTACAGGTTTAACAGCCTCAACAGCTTATACATTTACGCTTTTGGCAAAAGATGCTTCGGGCAACGAATCTTCTCTTAGTACTTCTGCAACCGAAACAACTACAGCACCTGATACGGAAGACCCAACGATACCTGCAAGTTTAACGGCCTCAAACCCAACAGCATCAACCATAGATTTATCTTGGACTGCTTCCACAGATAATACGGCAGTTACAAGTTATGATGTGTATGTTGGTGGTATCTTTTATGTAAATACAGGATCTAACACAACAACATATACTGTTTTAAACTTAGCCTCTGAAACAGCTTATACCTTTACCATTTTAGCTAAAGATGCCGCAGGTAATGCATCTTCTCAGAGTAATTCTGCAATCGAAACAACATTAGTTGGTTCGTCAGACTGTGCCTCTGAAGATTTTGCAAATATTCCTGCAGGTCAAAGTAATTATACAACACGCACATGGACAGGAACAGATGGATTTTGGACTGCTACAGATGCTAGAACAGACCAATCATTAAACTCTAAAGCGATTTGTATTAGAAATGGCACATTAACATCTCCCGCTTTAAGCGGTGGTATAGGAAGCTTAACGGTTACAACCCAACTCACTTTTGGCGGTTCTGCAGGTACTTTTGATGTTCTTGTAAATAATGTATCTGTAGGCTCTATACCGTACGGTTCAGATAACACAACTAGTACGACAACAACACTATCTAATATAAATACTTCAGGAAGTGTTACTGTTGTTTTGGACAATCAATCAACTACTAATAGAGTGAGAATAGATGATTTATCTTTTACTTGTTACACGGGTACTTTAGATATCGATAATAACGACTTTGTAGCTATTAAATTATACCCTAATCCATTAAATGGAGACCAATTATTTATAAAAGCTAACGAAATATTAAATGTTAAAATATTTAGTATTCTAGGCGAAAAAATTACTGATAGCAGTGTAGATGCTTCCAAAAGCTATATTAATGTTTCCAATTTAAACAAAGGCGTTTACTTGGTATCCATTAGCAACGGAAATAAATCGGTTACTAAAAAACTGATTAAGCTATAAAAAACTCCTAAAAAAAATAGTTTTAAGTTTAAATAAATATAAAAAACCAATCCATCTTAATAGTAAATGTAATACTGTCTGACGGTAAAGAACTAGAGAAAAGGTTAATTAAAAATTAAATTCTAAGCGGCTTTATATAAGTCGCTTTTTTTTGTTCAAAACTCTTGGATAACTCAAAATTTTCGATATCATTTTTTAACTAAAATTCCACTAAAAAAAGTAAATTTGCCCTTTCTTTAAATAAATACTAATCAAGACCTAATGATTCATTTCTTTGGAAACACAACCAGCAACATATTTGCTGTTCAAACTACAAAAGAATTATCAACTGAAACGACTTCAAGATTAACATGGCTTTTTGGCAATCAGCCCAAAATAGAACAAGCATCCTTAGATGCTATTTTTATTGGTCCGCGCGCAGCAATGATAACCCCTTGGAGTACCAATGCTGTTGAAATTACTCAAAATATGGGGATTTCAGACATCATCAGAATTGAAGAATTTCAACCTGTTTCAGAAGATTTTAATGATTTTGACCCAATGATTTCTGAAAAATTCAGCGATTTAAATCAAGACTCATTTACTATTGATATTCAGCCAGAACCTATCCTTAATATTGAAGATATTTTAGCCTACAATCAACAAGAAGGTTTATCATTAAGCGATGAAGAGGTATCGTATTTAGATGGTGTTGCTAAGAAAATTGGTCGTCCTTTAACCGACTCGGAAGTATTTGGGTTTTCGCAAGTTAATAGTGAGCATTGTCGTCATAAAATTTTCAATGGCACGTTTGTGATAGACGGTGAAGAAAAACCGATCTCATTATTTAAATTAATTAAAGAAACTGCGAAGCAACATCCAGGCGATATTGTTTCTGCTTATAAAGACAATGTGGCTTTTATAAAAGGCCCAAAAGTAGAACAATTTGCACCTAAACGTGCAGATATTCCTGATTACTATACCACACAGGATTTTGGATCTGTTATTTCGCTTAAAGCGGAAACGCATAACTTTCCTACTACCGTTGAGCCTTTTAATGGTGCTGCAACGGGTGCTGGTGGTGAAATTAGAGATAGACTTGCTGGTGGGAAGGGATCGCTTCCTCTTGCAGGAACTGCGGTTTACATGACGTCGTATTCTCGATTAGAAGAAAACAGACATTGGGAACAAAAATTTGAAGCAAGAGATTGGTTATACCAAACACCAATGGATATTTTGATAAAAGCATCTAATGGTGCATCAGATTTTGGTAATAAATTTGGACAACCTCTAATCTGTGGTTCGGTATTAACTTTTGAACATCAAGAAAACTCAGCAGTAAGTACATCAACAGCAAGAAAACTTGGTTTTGATAAAGTTATTATGCAAGCTGGTGGAATTGGATACGCAAAAGCAGATCAGGCTCTAAAAGACACACCTCAAGAAGGCGATAAAATTGTAATTCTTGGTGGTGATAATTATCGAATTGGTATGGGTGGCGCTGCAGTATCTTCTGCCGACACTGGAGCACTTGCTTCAGGAATTGAATTAAATGCAGTACAACGTTCCAATCCAGAAATGCAAAAACGTGCTGCTAACGCTGTTCGTGGTATGGTAGAAAGTGAAGAGAATTTCATTGTTTCTATTCACGATCATGGTGCTGGAGGACACTTAAACTGTCTATCTGAATTGGTTGAAGATACAGGTGGAAAAATAGATTTAGATGCATTACCAATTGGAGATCCTACGTTATCTGCAAAAGAAATTATAGGAAACGAATCTCAAGAACGTATGGGATTGGTTATTGGTGAGGAACATATAGAAACACTTCACAACATTGCAGACCGGGAACGTTCGCCAATGTATACTGTTGGAGATGTGACAACAAACAATCGTTTTACTTTCGAATCTAAAACCACAGGGGATAAACCTATGGATTTAGCTTTAGAAGACATGTTTGGTAGTTCTCCTAAAACTATTTTAACTGATAAAACAATTATCCGACATTATAAAAACTCAAGATATAAAACGAAGAATTTACAAATCTATTTAGAGCAGGTTTTACAATTGGAAGCTGTAGCTTGTAAAGATTGGTTAACTAATAAAGTAGATCGATGCGTTGGCGGCAAAGTAGCCAAACAACAATGTGTTGGTCCTTTACAAATTCCGTTAAATAATGTTGGTGTTATGGCATTGGATTTTAAAGGAAAAGAAGGGGTTGCGACCTCTATTGGCCACTCGCCTATTTCTGGATTAATCCATCCAGAAGCAGGTAGTAGAAATTCAATTACAGAAGCGTTAACTAACATTATTTGGGCACCATTAAAAGAAAATTTAGCCTCTATTTCTCTTTCTGCCAATTGGATGTGGCCCTGTAAAAATGAAGGTGAAGATGCGCGTTTATATAAAGCTGTTAAAGCTATTTCAGAATTCTCGATCGATTTAGGAATCAATGTTCCAACTGGAAAAGATTCGCTTTCTATGAAACAAAAATATAAAGATGGTGATGTCATTTCTCCAGGAACTGTTATTATTTCTGCTGCTGCAAATTGTAATGAAATCTCTAAAGTTGTGGAACCTGTTTTACAACAAAACGGAGAAAACATCTATTATATTAATATCTCGCAAGATGATTTTAAATTAGGCGGAAGTTCTTTTAACCAAGTTTTAAATACCATTGGAAATGAAGCTCCAGATGTAAAAAATTCGAGCTTTGTAAAAGACACTTTTAATACCATCCAAAACTTAATTAAAGCAGATAAAATTTCTTCTGGACACGATGTGGCTTCTGGTGGATTAATTACCACCTTGTTAGAACTATGTTTTGCTGATATTAACTTAGGTGCTGATTTTGATATCTCTGCTTTAAATGAGGAAGATTCTATAAAAGTTTTATTCTCTGAAAATTCAGGACTAGTTTTTCAAGGTGATGCTTCAATTGAAACTATTTTATCAGAAAATAATATAGAATTTTTCACTATTGGAACTGCAAATAATACAGGAATAGTGAACATTAAAAATAACGAAGATGACTTCTCTTTTGATGTTGCTACAATGAGAGATGTTTGGTATAAAACATCTTTTTTATTAGACCAAAAGCAAACAGCAAATGGTTTAGCTCAAAACCGATTTGACAATTATAAAAATCAACCGTTACAATATACATTCCCAAAGCATTTTACTGGAAAATTACCAGTAATTGGAAAAACAAAACCAAAAGCGGCTATCCTTCGAGAAAAAGGAAGTAACTCTGAGCGCGAAATGGCAAATGCTATGTATTTAGCTGGTTTTGATGTGAAGGATGTTCACATGACCGATTTAATTTCTGGTCGTGAAAACCTAAAAGATATTCAGTTTTTAGGCGCTGTTGGTGGATTTAGCAACTCTGATGTTTTGGGTTCTGCAAAAGGTTGGGCAGGAGCTATTAAATATAACGAAAAGGCTAATAAAGTGATACAAGATTTCTTCAATAGAGAAGACACGCTTTCTGTTGGAATTTGCAACGGGTGCCAATTGTTTATGGAATTAGAAGAGATAAACCCAGAGCATGACGTTCATGGTAAAATGGATCATAATGATTCTCATAAACATGAAAGTTCATTTACTTCAGTAAAAATTCAAGAGAATAATTCTGTGATGCTTTCTACACTCGCAGGAACGACTTTAGGAGTTTGGATTTCACATGGTGAAGGTAAATTTAGCTTACCATACTCTGAAGACAAATATCATATTGTGGCTAAATATGGCTATGAAAGTTATCCACATAACCCTAATGGTTCTGACTTTAATACGGCTATGATGTCTGATAAAACAGGGCGCCACTTAGTAACTATGCCACACATTGAGCGTTCTACATTTCAATGGAATTGGGCTAATTATCCTGATGGACGCAAAGATGAAGTTTCACCTTGGCTAGAGGCTTTTGTGAATGCTCGACTTTGGATTGAACACAGATAATCTTACGAAATAGAATAAAAAAAGCCCCGAAGTGAAATATTCATTTCGAGGCTTATCATGTAAAAAAATTAGAAAACTATTATAAAGTTGCTTTTATAGCCGCTTGTGCAGATGCAATCCGAGCTATTGGCACTCGATATGGAGAACAACTTACGTAGTTCAAACCAGTATTATAACAGAATTCAACAGAACTAGGCTCTCCGCCATGTTCCCCGCAAATACCTACTTTTAAATTAGGTTTTGTACTTCTACCTTTAGTAGTTCCCATTTCAACTAATTGACCTACACCTTCTTGATCTAATACTTCAAAAGGATCATTTTTTAAGATGCCTTCTTCAATATATACAGGCAAGAATTTACCAGCATCATCACGAGAATAACCAAATGCCATTTGTGTTAAATCGTTTGTTCCAAATGAGAAGAAATCAGCTCTTTTAGCAATTAAATTTGCAGTTAAACAAGCTCTTGGAATTTCAATCATCGTTCCTACTAAATATTCAATAGAATCGTTTCTTTCTTCAAAAACTTTATCTGCAGTTGCTCTAATAATGGTTTCTTGATTTTCAAATTCAGCAATTGTACCTATTAAAGGAACCATAATTTCTGGTTTCGCGACAACACCTCTTTCTTTTAAGTTTAATGCAGCTTCTATAATAGCTCTTGCTTGCATTTCTGTAATTTCAGGATATGTAATACCCAATCTACAGCCTCTATGACCTAACATTGGGTTAAATTCTTCTAATTCAGCTACTTTACTTTTAACAGCTTCTAAAGAAATATGCATATCTTCAGCTAAATCTCTTTGAGTAGCTAATTGATGAGGCACGAACTCGTGTAATGGTGGATCTAATAAACGAACCGTTACGGGTAAACCAGCCATTGCCTCAAAAATACCTTCAAAGTCTTCACGTTGCATAGGTAATAATTCATTTAATGCTTCTTTACGTCCTTTAACAGTATCTGCTAAAATCATTTCACGCATGGCTTTAATACGGTCAACATCAAAAAACATGTGCTCTGTTCTAGTTAAGCCGATACCTTGCGCACCAAATTTCACAGCTACTTTTGCATCTTTTGGAGAGTCTGCATTTGTCCGAACTTGCATAGTTGCAAACTTATCTGACAATTCCATTATTTCTGCAAATTCACCACTTAATTCTGGTTCAATTGTAGCAACTTTTCCTTCAATAATATTTCCTGTAGAACCGTTTAAAGAAATCCAATCACCTTCGTGATATTCATGACCATCAACTGTTAAAGTTCTGTTTTTATAATTTATTTTCAATGCACCCGCACCAGACACACAACATTTACCCATGCCACGTGCTACAACGGCTGCGTGAGAAGTCATGCCACCACGAGCTGTTAAAATACCTTTAGCAATGTTCATACCTTCTAAATCTTCTGGAGACGTTTCGATACGAACTAAAATACTATGTTTATATTTTGCAGCTTCATCAGCAAAGAAAACAATTTTACCAGTTGCAGCTCCAGGAGATGCAGGTAAACCTTGTGCAATTACATTAGCAGTTTTCAATGCTTTTGGATCAAAAATTGGATGTAATAATTCATCTAATTTATTAGGTTCAATTTTAAGCATTGCTTCTTTTTCTGTATGTAAACCTTCTTTTAAAGAATCCATTGCAATTTTAACCATTGCAGCTCCAGTACGTTTACCATTACGCGTTTGAAGAATCCAAAGTTTACCATCTTGCATGGTAAACTCCATATCCTGCATATCTTTATAATGTAACTCTAACTTTTCTTGGTATTCGTTTAATTCATTATAGATTACTGGCATTAATTCTTCTAATGAAGGATAGTTAGCCAATCGGTCTTCTTCTTCAACTTTAGCTAATTCAGCCCAACGCAATGACCCTATTTTTGTAATTTGTTGCGGAGTTCTAGTCCCTGCGACAACATCTTCACCTTGTGCATTAATTAAATATTCTCCATTGAAAAGATTTTCACCTGTACCAGCATCACGCGTAAAACACACACCAGTTCCGGAGTTATCTCCCATATTACCGTAAACCATAGCTTGTACGTTAACTGCTGTTCCCCAATCAGCTGGGTAACCGTTCATATTTCTATAGTACACAGCTCTATCACCATTCCAGCTATTAAAAACCGCTACAACAGCTCCCCAAAGTTGTTCCCAAGGGTTTGTTGGAAAATCGTGTCCTGTACGTTTTTTGACGGCTTCTTTAAAATCATATACTAAATCTTTTAAATCTTGAACTGTAAATTCTGTATCTAATTCTATATCACGTTTATGCTTTAGGGCTTCCATTATCTCTTCAAAAGGATCGATATCTTCTTTAGATTCTGGTTTCATACCTAAAACTACGTCACCATACATTTGAATAAAACGACGGTATGAATCCCAAGCAAAAATCTCATTATTTGTTTTTTTGGCTAACCCAAGAACCACTTCATCATTCATTCCTAGATTAAGTACAGTATCCATCATTCCTGGCATGGAAACCCTTGCCCCAGAACGCACTGATACTAACAATGGATTATCTTTATCACCAAAAGCTGTTCCCATTTGAGACTCTATTTTGGCGATTGATGCTTCGACCTCTTCCTTAATCATTCCTACAACAGCCTCTTGGCCTAAAAGGTTATATTCCGTACAAACTTCGGTAGTAATAGTAAACCCTGGAGGGACAGGAATTCCTATTGCGCTCATTTCTGCTAAATTAGCTCCTTTACCACCCAATAGGTTTTTCATTGTGCTGTTTCCATCAGCTGTTTTGTCCCCAAATTTAAAAACTCGAGCCTTTGTTTTTTCAAGTATTTCCATAATATTTATTTTAATTATCCTTGTATAAAAAGTTCAATAAAAGTAACTTATAAATGAATGAATTATCATGACAAAAGTCATGTGGAAACAATTTAAATTTGAAAAAAAATTGATTTTTAATTAAATAAAACGTTAGAAAAAATATGCTATTTGTAGCTGAACTAAATTTTCTAAAAGAAAATTTTTTAGGAAGAAATAAACTGATACCAAAAAAAAAGTACTTCCAAAAATATGACCGTGCTTTCTAATTAATTCTAGTATTAAAGTCTATACCAACTTCAATTGTTTTTCTATTTTTTCATCCATTTTTCGATATGCTCTTGTCACTGTACGTTTCATTATTAATGACACGAATAAAGCAATGGTAAATAATCCAGCAAAAACTTTCAAGGTGGTATCTAGTGAACCTATAGCATTCTTAACCATATCATAAATAGTTGGTCCTACAACACCCGCTAATCCCCATGCAGTTAATACCATGCCGTGGATAGCCCCTAATTGTTTTGTTCCGAATAAATCTCCTAAAAATACAGGTAGTGTTGCAAAACCACCACCATACATGGTTATTACGGTAAAGATAACGACTAAAAAGGTCAACTCCATTGAGGTTTTTGGCAAGAAGAAAAATGCTAAAACCTGGAAAGCAAAGAAAATAATGTAAGTATTTGTTCTTCCTAAATAATCGGATAACGTAGACCAATTATTCTACCCAAACCATTAAACACATCTATTAAACCAACTATAGCTGCAGTTTCCGTTGCTGTGTAATTAAGTTTTTCTTGCATCATTGGGCTCGCCGAAGATATAATTGCAATACCGCAGGCAATATTAATAAACATAATAATTACAAAATCAGATTTAAAAGAGCACAAACATGGAATTAAGGCAGCATTATATTAAATTTAGTTTATTTGGCACCATTTCACACACTCAATTTGTAAATCATTTTTATTTTCATACTTTGCATCGTTGCATATTATATATTCCCTATGAAAGAGATAACAAGACTTTTTGATTTTCCTTATTACCAATTAGAAAATAAACCTAATGATGCCGCTTTAGTTACTAAATACAACGGTGAATGGGTCAAAACTTCAACACAAGAATATATAGATAAAGCAAATGCTATAAGTAGAGCTCTACTAAAACTCGGGGTTAAAAAGGGGGATAGAATAGCTCTTATTTCTACAACCAACAGAACGGAGTGGAATATTATGGATATTGGCATACTTCAAATTGGTGCACAAAATATCCCAATATATCCAACCATTTGTGCTGAAGATTATGAATATGTTTTAAATCATAGCGAATCTACTTATTGCTTTGTTTCAGACGAAGAGGTATTAGGCAAAGTCAATAAAGTAGTAAAGAATACGGGTTTAAAAGAAGTCTATTCTTTTGATCATATTAAAGGATGTAAACATTATTCTGAATTATTAGAATTAGGGAAAGACACTTCTAATCAAGAAGAAGTGGAAATTCGAAAAAATGAAGTAAAGCCCTCTGATTTAGCTACAATTATATACACATCGGGCACCACAGGTACTCCTAAAGGGGTTATGCTTTCTCATTGGAATATTACAAGTAATGTTATAGATAGTATTCCAAGAGTACCTTTGGATGAAGGAGAAACACGAGTACTCAGTTTTTTGCCTATATGTCATATTTTTGAACGTGTTTTAATTTACGTATACCAGCATTCGGGAACTTCTATATATTTCGCAGAAGCACTTGATAAAATAGGTGAAAATGCCAAAGAAATTAAACCCAATATGATGAGTGTTGTACCAAGGCTCTTAGAAAAAGTGTATGATAAAATAATGGCAAAAGCCGAAGAACTTACCGGTATTAAAAAAGCCTTGTTTTATTGGGCTGTTAGCTTAGGTGAAAAATGGGAGCCATATGGACAAAATGGTGCTTGGTATGAATTTAAATTAAGTATTGCTAGCAAACTTATTTTTAGTAAATGGCGAGCTGCTCTAGGAGGTGAATTACATACTATGGTATCTGGAAGTGCTGCACTTCAACCTCGATTATCAAGAATTTTTTCTGCTGCTGGAATGCGTATTATGGAAGGATATGGATTAACAGAAACATCACCGGTAGTTTCAGTAGGTAGATATGCCGACACGATGTTTAAAATTGGTACAGTAGGTATCCCTATTGATAGTGTTGAAGTTAAAATTGCTGAAGATGGTGAAATCTTAATAAAAGGCCCTAATGTTATGATGGGCTATTACAAGGACCCAGAAAAAACTGCAAGCGTAATGACAGGTGATTACTTCCATACTGGCGATAAAGGAGAAATTGACCCTGATGGCTTCTTGAAAATTACTGGTCGTAAAAAAGAAATGTTTAAAACGTCAGGTGGAAAATATATTATACCTACACTTCTTGAAAATGATTTAAAACAATCTCGTTTTATAGAACAAATTATGGTAATTGGTGAAGGTGAAAAAATGCCCGCAGCACTAATTCAACCAAACTTTGATTTTGTTAAAGAATGGATTGAACATAAACATCAGTCAATTGGGAATTCTTTTCAAGATATTGCGAATTCAGAAATCATCCAAAAACGAATTCAAAAAGAGGTTGATAAATGCAACCAAAAATTTGGTAAATGGGAGCAAATTAAAAAATTTGAAATTACTCCTGAAGTTTGGTCTATAGATTCAGGTCATCTTACCCCTACTATGAAAATGAAAAGAGCTGTTATTAAAAACAGGTATCTAGATTTAATCGAAAAAATTTATCGCCCATAATCTCATCAAAAAATAGTTAACACAAAATTTTATTTGACTCTACTTAAATCAAAATAGCTTTTCAATATTTAGTAAACGCTAAATTTCTGAATAGATACACGAGCATGATGTTTACTATTTTTTTTAATTTCTAAGGTTTAATTCATATTACAAATATAATTTAACACAAAAATACTATGCGTGCATAGTATTTTTTTTTATATTTGGCTTCACCAATGTAAAACTATGAAGGAAAAAACCATTGATTATGTACTCCGAACTACTTGGCTAACAGTTCAAAAAATGTATAATGAAGAAGCTTCAAAGTTTGGAAGTACGATGGCAACTGGTTTTACATTGTTAAGTATAGACCCGGAAAAAGGAACGCCCTCAACTTCTCTAGGTCCAAAAATGGGAATAGAAGCTACTAGTTTATCTAGAATCTTGAAAACCATGGAAAAGAAAGGCTTAATCACAAGAAAACCGAACCCTAGTGATGGTAGAGGTGTTATTATTGGTCTAACAGATTTTGGTATAGAAAAAAGAGACTACTCAAGAGAAAAGGTGTTGTTATTTAATGAAGCTATAAAAAATAATGTTTCAGAAGAACAGTTACTAAATTTTTATGAAGTCGCAGAAGTTATTAATGATATAGTGTGTAACAAAAAAATATTTAATCAATCTGATAGTTGAAAAATAAAATGAGCAAACGTAGAATTAAAAAAATAGCCATTATTGGTTCGGGTATTATGGGAAGTGGTATCGCTTGCCATTTCGCCAATATAGGTGTAGATGTCCTATTATTAGACATCGTACCTAGAGAACTAAACGATAAAGAAAAAGCAAAAGGGTTAACCTTGGAAGACAAAGTTGTTAGAAATAGATTAGTTAATGATGCATTAACTACTTCAATAAAATCTAAACCTGCACCACTTTATCATGCTTCTTTTGTTAATCGTATTACAACTGGAAACTTAGATGATGATATTGCTAAAGTAGCAGATGTAGACTGGATAATGGAAGTTGTAGTTGAAAGACTTGACATTAAACAACAAGTTTTTGAAAAGCTAGAAAAACATAGAACACCCGGCACCTTAATTACTTCGAATACATCTGGTATTCCAATTAAATTCATGAATACAGGTCGTTCTGAAGATTTTCAAAAACACTTTTGTGGTACACACTTTTTTAACCCAGCACGTTACTTAAAATTATTCGAAATTATTCCTGGACCAAATACGTCCTCAGAAGTTTTAGACTTCTTAAATGGTTATGGTGAGCAATTCCTTGGAAAAACCTCTGTAGTAGCGAAAGATACACCTGCATTTATTGGAAACCGAATCGGAATTTTTAGTATTCAAAGTCTATTTCATACAGTAAAAGATTTAGGTTTAACTGTTGAAGAAGTTGACAAATTATCGGGTCCAGTAATTGGTCGTCCAAAATCGGCTACTTTTAGAACTGTAGACGTTGTAGGATTAGACACTCTAGTACATGTAGCTAATGGGATTGCAGATAACTGTAAAGATGATGAGCGTTTAGAGGTTTTCAAATTACCAGATTTCATCAATACCATGATGGAAAATAAATGGTTAGGAAGTAAAACTGGACAAGGTTTTTATAAGAAAACTGTTTCAGCTGAAGGCAAAAAAGAAATTTTAACTCTCGATTTAAACACTTTAGAATATCGTTCAGCCAAACGTGCAAAATTTGCCACTTTAGAATTAACAAAAACAATTGATAAAGTAGCAGACCGATTTAAAGTATTAGTAAAAGGAAAAGATAAAGCGGGAGAATTCTACAGAAAAAGTTTTTCAGCATTATTTGCGTACGTTTCAAATCGTATTCCAGAAATTACAGATGAATTATACAAAATTGACGATGCTATGAAAGCTGGCTTTGGCTGGGAACATGGTCCTTTTCAAATCTGGGATGCTATTGGTGTCGAAAAAGGTGTCGAGATGATGCAAGCTGAAGGTTTAACGCCTGCAGATTGGGTTCACGATATGATTGCCTCTGGAAGCGATAGCTTCTACTCTATTCAGGATGGTGCTTCTTATAGTTATGATATTCCGAAGAAAATTCAAGAAAAAATTCCTGGACAAGATTCGTTTATCATTTTAGATAATGTTAGAAAAACAACTGAAGTTTATAGTAACTCTGGAGTTTCTGTTCAAGATTTAGGCGATGGTATTCTTAATGTAGAATTCCAATCTAAAATGAATACCATTGGTGGTGACGTTTTAGCAGGATTAAATAAAGCTATTGATATGGCTGAAAAAGATTTTGCCGGATTAGTAGTTGGAAACCAAGGCCCAAACTTCTCGGTTGGTGCCAACATAGGCATGATTTTTATGATGGCTGCCGAACAAGAATACGACGAGCTTAATGCAGCTATCAAATATTTCCAAGATACCATGATGCGTATGCGTTATTCTTCAATCCCAACAATTTCTGCGCCTCACGGCATGGCACTTGGTGGTGGTTGTGAAATTTCATTACACGCAGATAAAATTGTAGCAGCAGCAGAAACTTATATGGGACTTGTAGAGTTTGGTGTTGGTGTAATTCCTGGTGGTGGTGGTTCTAAAGAAATGGCTTTAAGAGCATCAGACACTTTCAGAAAAGGTGATGTGCAATTAAATACACTTCAAGAATATTTCTTAACTATTGGCATGGCAAAAGTATCAACTTCGGCTTACGAAGCTTTCGATTTAGGGCTTTTACAAAAAGGAAAAGATGTTGTTGTCGTAAATAAAGACCGCCAAATAGCTACTGCAAAAGCACACGCTAAATTAATGGCAGATGCAGGTTACACACAACCTGTTCACAGAAAAGATGTTCTTGTTCTTGGTAAACAAGCGCTAGGAATGTTCTTAGTAGGTACAGATGCTATGAAAGACTCTCACTACATCAGTGAACATGATATGAAAATTGCTAACAAATTGGCTTACGTTATGGCTGGCGGAGATTTATCCGAACCGACATTAGTAAGCGAGCAATACTTGTTAGACTTAGAGCGTGAAGCTTTCCTTTCGCTTTGTACAGAACGTAAAACTTTGGAAAGAATTCAGCACATGTTAACCAAAGGAAAACCTTTAAGAAACTAAGAAAAATGAAAACAGCATATATAGTAAAAGCATATAGAACCGCAGTTGGTAAAGCCCCTAAAGGCGTGTTCCGTTTTAAAAGAACGGATGAATTGGCCGCAGAGACCATCAAATATATGATGAAAGAATTGCCAGGTCTAGACCCAAAACGTATTGATGATGTGATCGTTGGTAATGCTATGCCAGAAGGAGCTCAAGGTTTAAATATGGCGCGTTTAATCTCGTTAATGGGATTGGAAGTAATAGATGTTCCAGGTGTAACAGTTAATCGTTTTTGCTCTTCTGGAGTGGAAACTATTGGTATGGCAACTGCAAAAATTCAAGCTGGAATGGCAGATTGTATTATTGCGGGTGGAGCAGAAAGCATGAGTAGCGTACCAATGACAGGATTTAAGCCAGAATTAAATTACGACGCGATTGTAAAAGCTGGTCACGAAGATTATTATTGGGGAATGGGAAACACTGCGGAAGCAGTTGCTAATCAATTCAACGTATCACGCGAAGATCAAGATGAATTTGCTTATAATTCTCATATGAAAGCATTAAGAGCCCTAGAAGAAAATCGTTTTCAAGATCAAATTGTACCAATTAAAGTTGAACAAACATATGTTGATGCTAACGGAAAGAAAGCAACAAAATCATATACTGTAACTAAAGATGAAGGTCCAAGAAAGGGAACGAGCAAAGAAGCTCTAGCAAAATTAAGAGCTGTATTTGCAGCTGGAGGGAGCGTTACAGCTGGTAACTCATCGCAAATGAGTGATGGTGCAGCCTTTGTTATGGTCATGAGTGAAGATATGGTGAAAGAGTTAAATCTTGAACCAGTAGCAAGAATGGTAAACTATGCGGCTGCAGGTGTTGAGCCTCGCATTATGGGAATTGGTCCAGTAAAGGCAATTCCAAAAGCATTAAAACAAGCAGGTTTGAAGCAAGACGATTTATCGCTTATTGAATTGAATGAAGCTTTTGCTTCTCAATCTTTAGCTGTAATACGTGAATTAAACTTAAATCCAGATATCATTAATGTAAATGGTGGAGCAATTGCTTTAGGTCATCCATTAGGTTGTACAGGAGCAAAACTATCTGTACAGTTATTTGATGAAATGCGTAAGCAAAATATGCAAGGGAAATATGGTGCAGTAACCATGTGTGTTGGAACTGGACAAGGTGCTTGTGGAGTATTCGAATTTTTAAATTAAAAAGAACTTAATACAATTACATAAAATGGAAGCAACTGAAAAAGATATCCTACGTGGAGGTCAATTCTTAGTAAAAGAAACAAAATGCGAAGACGTATTTACTCCTGAAGATTTTTCAGAAGAACAAAATATGATGAAAGAAGCGGTTATGGAATTTAACGACCGTGAAATCATTCCTCATAAACCTCGCTTTGAAGCTAAAGATTATGCTTTAACTGAAGACGTTATGCGTAAAGCTGGAGAACTTGGATTTTTAGGTGTTGCAGTTCCTGAAGCCTATGGTGGATTAGGAATGGGTTTTGTATCTACATGTTTAACATGTGATTATATCTCATCTGGAACAGGTTCTTTTAGTACTGCATTTGGTGCGCATACAGGTATTGGCACTATGCCAATTACCTTATACGGTACAGAAGCTCAAAAACAAAAATACGTGCCTAAATTGGCTTCTGGTGAGTGGTTTGGAGCCTACTGTTTAACAGAACCAGGTGCCGGATCTGATGCTAATTCTGGTAAAACTACTGCAGAATTATCAGCAGATGGAAAAACATATAAAATTAACGGTCAAAAAATGTGGATCTCAAACGCTGGTTTTTGTAGCGTAATGATCGTTTTTGCTCGTATTGAAGGTGATAAAAACATTACAGGTTTCATTGTTGAAAATGATGCTGCTAATGGTATTACCATGGGTGAAGAAGAACATAAATTAGGTATTCGTGCCTCTTCTACGCGCCAAGTGTTCTTTAACGATTGTGTTGTACCAATAGAAAATATGTTAGCTGGCCGTGGCGAAGGTTTTAAAATTGCAATGAATGCTTTAAACGTAGGTCGTATTAAATTAGCCGCTGCGTGTTTAGATTCTCAACGCAGAATTTTAAGTTATGGTGTGCAATATGCTAACGAAAGAAAACAATTTAAAACGCCTATTTCAGATTTTGGAGCTATCAAAATAAAGCTTGCTCAAATGGCTACCGATACTTATGCCGGAGAATCTGCCACATATAGAGCTGCGAAAAATATTGAAGACCGCATTGCCATGCGAGAAGCGGCGGGAAACACACACCAAGAAGCAGAGCTTAAAGGCGTTGAAGAATATGCTATTGAATGCTCTATATTAAAAGTTGCAGTTTCTGAAGATGTACAAAACTGTGCAGACGAAGGAATTCAAATCTTTGGTGGTATGGGCTTCTCTGAAGAAACACCAATGGAATCTGCTTGGAGAGATGCGCGTATTGCTCGTATTTACGAAGGAACTAACGAAATTAACAGAATGCTTTCTGTTGGAATGTTAGTAAAGAAAGCAATGAAAGGTCATGTAGATTTGTTAGGTCCAGCAACTGCTGTAGCCAATGAACTCATGGGAATTCCGTCCTTTGAAACTCCAGATTACTCTGAATTGTTTTCTGAAGAAAAAGCAATGATTGGAAGACTAAAAAAGGTATTCTTAATGGTTGCTGGTTCTGCGGTTCAAAAATTCGGACCGCAATTAGAAGAACACCAACAGTTATTAATTGCAGCTGCAGATATATTAATTGAAATTTATATGGCTGAATCTACAATTTTAAGAACTGAGAAAAATGTTAAACGAACTAGTGAAAAGGAACAAGCTGTTCAAATCGCCATGTCTAAATTATATCTATATAACGCAGTAAGTATTGTTGAAGGCAAAGGAAAAGAAAGTATAATTTCTTTTGCTGAAGGAGACGAGCAGCGTATGATGCTTATGGGCCTTAAACGTTTCACGAAATATACAAACTACCCAGATATCGTTGATTTACGTAACGAAATTGCAGAAAAAGTAAAAGCAGAAAATCAATATTGTTTTTAAGTATATTCAGTGACTAACTCCATTTTAAAACGCTTCAAGAATAAATCTTGAAGCGTTTTGTTTTTTGAACTATCCTGAAATTAGAATTTAAACTGGAACCACTTCATAAAAATTCATTTGAACTACATAAAGACTCCTTTCAACTACACTAAACACGCCACTCATCGAATTTGATTTATTTGTTTAGCTTATTAAACTATTTTAGATTTCCCATGAAAAAACTTCATTTAAAAAATGTAAATCGATCAAATTTTCCTTAGTGCAATTAGTATACACGTTGAACTACTGTCATTTTGAGATGTTGTAACATAAAATTAAAAACTAAGAAAAAAAAAATAAACAGGATGAAAGATAAAAGTGTTAACTTAATTAAGGTTATAAGTACCATTATACTTACGATTATTATTACATGTACAGCAATCTTAAGTACTTAATTTCTATTAAAAAGATCTCATTAATGAATACGTGTATGTCAAAAAGGTTCTTAAATTTCTAAGCCACTTTATGGAGGTCTTGCCTTTTTATTTTTTGGATCAATGGATTTTGATATTAAAATACTGAGTGGTCTAAAAAATGAGAAACTTTAAGGTATTAAAGTTTAATCTAATAGTACGAAAAGGCTTTTCCATTGAAAAGCCTTTTCGTTTTTAATAATTATTGTGTAGTTTAAATTTAGCTATGGTTTCCTTAGCTATAACTAGATGATGATAAATATTTGGTTTAATTGGAATTAAGTAAAAAAAACTAAAGAGGTATTTCAACAAAATTTAACATTTTATATACTAAATTGTTTTTTAGTAAGAACTGAAGTCGACAAATATTTATAATAAGTTTACTCAAAAAAAAATAAAAAACTTATCCACCATGCAGTGCTCCATTAAGTTTTCAAATACTGAATAACAGAAATAAACATTGTATTTCCAAATAAAACCTTAGAGCCAAATTAAAATGATTACATAAAAAAATATGTGAACTGGCAAAACTTAATGAGTTTGCAGGAGCATAAA
>Ga0115562_1001376_pt1 | contig 17967 bp, 20 predicted proteins | sample COGITO_mtgs_1105_6_FD_87200 | JGI IMG/M metagenome (GOLD analysis project Ga0115562, IMG submission 87200) | Pelagic marine microbial communities from North Sea - COGITO_mtgs_110516 | ecosystem: Environmental > Aquatic > Marine > Epipelagic | place: Germany:Helgoland, sampling site Kabeltonne...
ACAGAAAGGTTATTTGATGCTGCTAGCAAGATTGGAATAAAAATTCCTTATTCCATAGAAGACCTAAATCAAGTTCAGAAAGATATATTTTTAAAAAATAATTTATTAGAAGGGTATCTTAGGCCTATAGTTTTTCTCGGAAGTGAATCTCTGGGCCTTAGAGCAAAAGATTTATCTGTCAATGTTGCTGTTGCTGCATGGGAATGGCCATCCTATATGAGTCCAGAGTCGAAGAAAAATGGCATTGCAATTATAAAGTCATCCTATGAGCAATACAGCAATCCACTTCATTCGGGATATAAAATTATAGGAACTTATATCAATTCCACTATGGCTCTTCATGAGGCTATTGAAAAAGGCGCAGATGAAGCTTTGCTATTGGATAAAAATGGATTTATTTCAGAAGGCAGTGGTGAAAATATATTTTTAGTTAATGAAAAGACCATAAGCACACCAAAAACAGACCATTGTTTGAATGGAATTACAAGACAGTCAGTTATTCAGATAGCTAAAGATTTTGGTTTTGATGTAATTGAAAGAGATATCTCTTATGATGAATTAATCGCTAGTGATGAGGTGTTTTTTTCCGGCACTGCAGTAGAAATAACACCAATATCAAAGATTGATGAAACTATAATTGGCTCTGGATCAATTGGGCCTGTTACTGAGAAACTTCAAACTGCTTATGCTGATATAGTATCTGGCCGTAACGATCAATACAGACACTGGTTAAGCATAGTTTCTGAATAAATATTTTGCAAAAGCTTAAAATAGCAATTCTAAGTTATAGAAGTGCTCCTTTTGGAGGAGGCCAGGGTATTTATATTCGTGATATCTCAAGAGCACTTTCAATTATGGGACACACAGTAGATGTAATTTCTGGTCCTCCATATCCAAATCTAGTTGGTGAAATCAACCTTATAAAACTACCAGGACTGGACTTATTTCAGACATTTTCTTTCAAAGAAAGACTGAAAATTTTTTACAACAAAAAAAACAAAAAATTAATAGATTTTTATGAGTTTATCTCTGTTTTTTTTGGTGGCTTCCCTGAGATGAGAACTTTTGGTTACAGGGCTAATAAATTTTTAAAATTATCTCCTGATTATGATGTCGTCATAGATAATCAATCATTGAGTTATGGAATATTAGAAATCCAAAAAAGACTTCCATTCATTGAAATTATTCACCACCCTATATCAAAGGACTATAAGTTTGAATTAGAAACAGCTAGCGGTTTTTTTTATAAACTTTCAAGGCATAGATGGTATTCATTTTTAAAAATGCAAAAGAAAGTTGCAAAAGACATTAATAATATTGTTACACCATCTAAAAATTCCGCAAAGGACATAAGTGTTGATTTTAATGTTAATCAAAAGAATATTACTGTTATAAATAATGGACTAGATATAGATACATTTATTCCCTATAAAAACATTAAAAGAGACCCTTTTAGGCTAATAACTACAGCAAGTGCTGATGTTGCATTAAAAGGCTTAGATTACTCTTTAAAATCTTTAGCTATTCTTTCAAAAACTTTTCCTGAAATATCTCTTTTAGTTATTGGGCAATTGAAAAAAGATGGTCATACTTCAAGGTTAATCGAAGAGCTTGGTATCGGGGGTAGGATTATATTTAAAACAGGGCTTACTAAAGAAGAGATTGCCAAAGAATATGCATCAAGTTCTGTTGCAATAGTCAGCTCATTATATGAAGGTTTTGGCTATCCTGTTATTGAGGCAATGAGCTGTGAAGTTCCTCTTATTGCTACTAATACCTCCTCAATACCAGAATTAGTAGGTAATTTTGCAACCTTAATTCCTCCTATGAATGAAAATGACCTGTCAGAAGCCATCAAAAATATTCTAACCAATTTTAAAAAATATAAAAAAATTGCAGAAAGTGGGAGACACCATATAATTGAGAACTTTAATTGGTTAAAAATAACTCAAGAGTATGAAGATATGATCTACAAGACAATTCAGGATTTTAATAATGCTAACCTTTAATTTTTCAAAAATTAAATTAGATAATCCGGATGGTATTATGCTTGATTTAGGGTGTGGTGAGGGCAGGCATATATTTGGCGCAATGGAGTTATTTCCCAATATGCAATGTGTTGGTCTAGACCCTCATTTAGAATCATTAGACAAATCATTAGAAGGTCTTGAATTTTTTGAGTCAATATCAAATAAAAAGACAACTTTTTTAAGTGGATCAGCATACAAACTACCTTTTCATAATAATACCTTTGACCTAGTTATTTGCTCTGAAGTTTTGGAACACCTTCATAATTATAAAGAAGCCATTGATGAAATTAGCAGAGTACTTAAACCAGGCGGTAAATTTTTAGCAAGTGTTCCAGCAGAATTCCCAGAAAAAGTTTGCTGGGCCTTGTCTAAAGAGTATCAAAATCAGCCAGGGGGGCATTTAAGAATTTTTAAAAAGAAAGCATTATTGAAAGATATATCTTCAAGAGGTTTTGTTTATCTTGATTCTGAAAGATTCCATTCAATTCATTCGGCATACTGGTGGCTAAGATGTATGTTTTGGAAAAATCAAGATACCAATCTACTAGTTAGTTGGTATAAAAAATTGCTTGAAACTCATATTTTAAAAAAACCAGCCTGGATAGATTTCATTGATAGATTATTTAATCCAGTCTTGGGTAAAAGCATTGCCTTTTATTTTGAAAAAAAATGAATTGGCTTCATGAAAAAGATAAGTTTGAAGAATCCAAAAACTGGATCATTACAAACCAATCATTAGATGGTTATATTTCCTGGGATGAAAAGGGTAAATGTGATCCATGGGATCATTGTGAGTGTTTAATTGCTTTAAGCATATACAAAGAGTGGGATGCATTTTGGCTAGGAGTCCAGTGGTTTTTTGATAATATTAATGATGAGGGTCTGATTTATGCAGAATTCCAAAAAGGAAAACCTTCAAAAAAACACTTTGAAAGCCACCATGCTCCCTATATCATCTTGCCATTGATTCAGGCATCACTTATAGATAAAAAGCAGGACTATCATAAAGTCCTTAACCAAACACAGCTTGATAAATTAAACAAAATTTTTAAAGCGCTTAAGAATTTTCAAGATAAGGATGGTTTTTATTATTGGGCAAAAAATGATGATGGATACTCTGATAATTCGCTTATTACAGCCACAATGTCCATTTATTTATCAATTACGGCAAAAGAATCATTGGCCCCTAATTTAATAACAAGCTTATGGGATAAAAAATTTGATCGAGATGGTGTTGATAGATCAAGATTTTCAATGGATTTTTACTATCCATATTTAGCGGGCATTAAAAATAACAAATCTGAATTTCTAAAATCGTTAGAAAGTTTTTACGTTAAAGGACTTGGCATAAAGTGTGTTAAAGAGGAGCCATGGGTTACGGTAGCTGAAAGTTGTGAGTGTGTAATAGCAGCACTGGTACATGAAAATATACAAATAGCAGAAGATATATTTAATGATATTCAGCAATTTCAAGATTCAGAAGGAATTTTTCCGACTGGTTATCAGTATGATTTAAAAATATTTTGGCCAGAAGAGAAATCAACATGGACAAATGCAGCAGTAATTATTGCTGCGCATGCTCTGACTTGCAAAATAAATACTGATTCAGTTGAAAAAAATGTATTTTTAGAATTATGTAATTTTTTTAAGAGCAACTAAACTATTAACTCTTTTTACTAATTTAAAACCTTCTGTCATAGCTTTTTCATATATTTCTCTTGGTGCCTGACCGCCCTCTAATTCAGAATCATAAATATCATGAATTGAAAGAATTCCACCAGTTCGTATTTTGTTTTTCCATGATTCGTAATCATTTCTAGCAGATTCAAATGTATGACTCCCATCTATAAATAGAAAATCTATTTCACTGTTAATTTTTTTTGAGGCTGACTTTGAATTATCTACAATTGCCTTTATATGGGAATTTAGTTTATATTTTGCAATATTTTTAGTTAATGTTGGAAGTGTATCAACTCTATTATTTTTGTAATCATACTCTTCCGGGTCAAAGTATTCTTCCCCAAACTGTTGCTCTTCTGAACCCCTGTGATGATCGATGGTCACAAGATAAGTTCCATTTTCTTTGCATGCTTGGCCAATGTAGCAAGCAGATTTGCCACAATATGATCCAATTTCAACAGCGAAACTTTTTGTACAGTATTGTTTTGCCATTTCATACAAAAGAATCCCTTCTTCATGAGCTAAGAAACCTTTAATCGTATCAAATTCTTTTAAAAAATTAGACATAAAAACTTTCTTTTCCAAGAGTTGATTTAAATCTTCTATGCTGCCATAAATATTCTTCTGGATTTAGTTTTATTTTATTTTCCATATATAGGTTTAAATCTTTTGAAAAGTTAATTTGACTAGATTGATCTAAAAAAATCTGTTCAACTTCAAGAATATATTTATCACTCTCCATAAAACTATTAACAAAGAAAGTTTTGCATTTAGTGCTTTTAATAATTTTTTGAGGAGCAGAGATTGTTGCGGCAGGATGATTAAAAAAATTAACAATATCAGATTGGCTTAGTCCGTAATCTTGATCTGTTGCATAAAGAACAGTTTTTCCATTCTTAAGCCATCTTATAAATTTTAAAGGGTTATTTCTATCACAAGTATCTTTAACACTTTTTAATCGCCCTTTATTTTGTATTGAATCAAATGAATCAGAGTTATGAACTCTTTCAACACCATATATTTCTGCATTCATGCCAAGCAGTCTTGCATCAAGCTCAAGGTGAAGGGAGTGTTTAAAAAATAACAATATACCGTTGTTATTTTTTTGTTCTTCTAAAAGGTTCTCAAGCCCTCTAATTTCATAACTAATTAGCTTATTAATTCTTTTATCAGACCAAAACCATGAAATACCTGAATCAAAAATAATTTTTGCTGATGCAATAACATTTAACTTGTGCAATTTTTTTCTTTCTTCTTGGGAGAGTTTTGGAAAACATAACTCGATATTCTTTTGACTAATTTTATTTCTTTTAATTGGCATAAGATATATTAAATTTCCAAAAAAATAGACCAATCCTTTATGCATAGGTCTAGGAAAAAGCAAAAGAAGCTTCCAGAGAATTACAAGAAGTGATAATAAGATTCTATTCATATACTATTAAGCTGTATTATTACATTAATCATTAGAATGAATGACATATGAACCTATTTTTATATAACTTTATGATGTTCTTATTGCTACCTTTTATAGCAATAAGAGTTTTATTTAAAAGTTTTAAAGATAAAGACTACCGAAGTAATTTTTCTAATAGATTTGGCATTTATAAAAACCAATCCAAAGTAAATAATGCAGTATGGTTTCATGCAGTTAGTCTTGGAGAGGTAATTGCTTCAAAAAAAATTGTTAAGACTATTTCAGAAGAATATGATGTCATTTTATCTGTTTCCACTTCTACAGGTTTGAGAGAAGCACGAAAAATATTTAGCACTGATATTGAAATTGTATATGCTCCTTGGGATTTTTATTTTTTAGTTTCAAATTTTTATAGAACTTACAAACCCATCTCTTTAATATTATTTGAAACAGAAATTTGGCCAAATATGATCATTCAGGCATATAAAAGGAAAGTGCCCATAATTTTATGCAATGGAAGAATGTCAGACTCCTCTTATAAAAGTTATAGAAAATTTAAATCATTTTCTAAACAGATTTTAAATAAAATATCTTTTGCATTTGTTCAAAGCAATTCTCATTTAGAGAGATTCAAGGCGCTTGGTTTGAATAAAAATAAAATACAAAATGTAGGATCTGTAAAATTTGACATCGAGATAATAGATAATAAAAATCATAGAACTCATTTAAATCATCAAATAGTTTTAGCAGCAAGTACTCATAAGAAGGAAGATGAGCTAATTGCTGAAGTATTTCAAGAGCTTAAAAATGAAATATCAGATTTAAAGCTAATCATTGCGCCAAGACATCCCGAGAGAGCTCAATCAATAAAAACACTTCTAACTAAGATGAATATGGATTCAAGAATTCATACCTCATTAACAGAAGATTTAAGTAATAATGAGATTGCAATCATAAGTGCAACAGGCCTGATGCAAGAATTATATTCATTATCAACCATAGCGTTCATTGGAGGAAGTCTTTTTAAAGACTATGGTGGGCATAATATTATTGAATCAGCAGCTCAAGGGTGCCCATTCATCGTCGGACCTTATATGAAAAATTTTGAAGATATACTTAATAAATTTTTAAAAAAAGATGCTTGTATACAAATAAACACTAAAAAAGACCTTGTTAATGCTTTTAAGACCTTGCTAAATGATGATCAATTAAGAGATGATATGTCATATAGGGCTGCAGAAGTTTGCATGAAGAATAAAGGTTCTTCTTTAGAACAATGTAATACTATTTTAAAAATTATTAGAGGAGATAAAGTTGAAATTAGTAACAGCAATAATTAAACCATTTAAAGTTGAAGAGGTAAGAACATCTTTAGATAAAATCGGGATATCTGGTATGACTATGACTGAGGTAAAAGGTTTTGGAAGGCAGAAAGGTCATACAGAGTTGTATAGAGGAGCTGAATACACAATTGATTTTCTTCCAAAAATTAAGATAGAGATAGCCGTTTCTGATGATATGGTTGAGCAGGTTAAGAAAGCCATTATAGAGGCAGCTGGATCAGGTAAAATTGGTGATGGAAAGATATTTATATCACCTATCGAAGAGGTCGTTAGAATTAGAACTGGAGAGACAAACGAAGAAGCTCTATAAATTTGAATAAAAAAAATAAAAAGCCAATTGCTTTTATTCTTGGGCCAACAGCTTCTGGCAAAACAGATCTAGCAATTAATATTTGTAATTCTATTCCTGCTGAAATCATAAGTGTTGATTCTGTAATGGTTTATAAAGATTGTGATATAGGCTCTGCCAAACCCTCAAAAGATGTATTGCTCAAACACAAACATCATTTAGTCGATTGTATTAACCCAGAGTCAATATATTCAGTAGCAGATTTTTATAAAAGTTCGCTAGAGTTAATCACAGAAATACATAATAAAAATAAGCTGCCGCTTTTTGTGGGAGGCTCAATGATGTACTTTAAATCACTAATAAATGGCCTTGACAATCTTCCCGAGCGAGATGATGAATATAGGTCTGAATTACAGAATATAAAAAATAAAAACGGGGTAGAATTGCTTCATAAGATGCTTAAAGAATTAGACCCAAACTACGCAAAAAGAGTTAATGTCTTTGATGAAAAGAGAATTATCAGAGCATTAGAAATTCATAAAGCATCGGGTAATCAGTTAAGCACAATGGTTGGATATAAAAATAAAGACTACTTATCAAACACTTATTCTGTTTATCAATTTGGAATCTTTGATGAGGACAGGTCATTACTTCATTCCAGAATAGAAGAACGCCTTAAGATAATTATTCAAAATGGTTTGATTGATGAGGTTAAAAATTTATTAAATAAGTACAAGATTCCTGAAAATCGTCCTATTAGAAAGTCTGTGAATTACAAACAAGCAATTTCTTTTTTAAATGAGGAGTATGATTCAGATGAATTATTTAAAAGAGCACTTTACGCAACCAGGCAATTAGCAAAAAGACAAATGACATGGTTGCGTTCTTGGGATCATTTAGAAGCTTTTGAGATAAAAACTAGTCATAAAATTGAAGAATCTATTAAAAGATTGATAACTTCTCTTTAAATATAGCTATAAGTCCATAGATAGGGTCTATAATAGTTAAAAAAAACGAGGTAATTATTGTGAATTGGGATAACCAAAATAAAGATCCATGGGGTGGGAAAAATGATGCTCCTGACTTTGATGAGCTTGTAAAGAAATTTTCTTCAATACTTGGAGGAAAAAAATCATCATCCAATGGTTCTGGAGGAAGTTCTGGAGGAAGTTCGGGTGGTGGTTTTAAGTTACCAACTACAAGAATATTTTTATACGCACTTTTTGGATTCTTAATTGTTTATGCATCTCAATCAATATATCAGCTTGATGCATCCGAGCGAGCAGTGATTTTACGATTTGGTAAGTTCTATGAAGAGCAACAAGAAGGACTAAATTTCAGATTGGCTGGAATCGATGAAAGATATATAGAAAATGTATCTCTAACAAGAAGATATAGTCAAACAAATAGTATGTTGACTAAAGATGAAAACATAGTAGATGTAACTGTTTCGGCCCAATACAGAATAGCAAACTTAAAAGATTTTGTTTTAAATGTAAAAGATCCAGAGTTAAGTCTTAGGCAGGCTATTGAAAGTGCTTTAAGGCATGTTGTTGGTGATAATTCTCTTGAACAGACCCTAACTGTAGGAAGAGAAAAGATTGCTCAAGAAGTTCAAACTCGACTCCAGCAAATTTTAGATATATATGCTACTGGCCTACTAGTTCAGCAGGTAAACATTGAAAAAACTGATCCACCAGCGGCAGTTAAAGATGCTTTTGATGATGTTGTTGCTGCGAGAGAAGATAAAGAAAAATTGCAAAATGAAGCTGAAAGGTATGCATTAACTATAGTCCCTGAAGCAAGAGGTCAAGCACAGGCAAGAATCAGAAATGCTGAAGGTTATTTGTTAGAGGTTATTGCTAATGCAGAGGGTGAGGTTGGAAGATTCACCCAACTTCTTGAAGAGTATCAAAAGGCTCCTGAAGTTACTAGAGATAGAATGTATATAGATGCAATGCAAAAAGTTCTATCTAGCACCACAAAAATAATGATTGATATTGATAGTGGTAATAATTTAATGTTGCTTCCTTTAGATAAGATGATGGATCAAGGAAACAAAATAGATCTCAATCAGTTTAGATTAAGACAAGGAGACCAAGATGAATAGGAATACTTTTTTATTAGTTTTTGCAGCATTAATTGTTGGAATTGGTTTTAATAGCTTCTTCATAGTTAATGAAAAAGAAAATGCGATAGTCTTTCAGTTTGGTGAGGCTGTAAGAACAGACATATCTGTTGGTTTTCATTTCAAACTTCCAATCATTCAGGAAGTAAAAAAATACGATGCTAGGATTCAAACCCTTGATGAAGAGCCAGATAGAATCCTTACCGTTGAGAGTAAATACCTATTAGTTGACTCATTTATTAAGTATAGAGTTATAGATGTCTTAACATTCTATAAAGCAAACAATGGAAGTTTTAACAGTTTAAATAGTCTCCTTGGTCAACGTTCTGAGTTCGTCTTAAAGAATAATTTTGGTAAACGAACTGTAAAAGAAGTTGTTTCTGGTGAAAGAGATGAGCTTATGAATATAATGCTTAATTCACTTAATGATTCAGTTGCAGACTTAGGTATTGAAATTATAGACTTTAGAGTTAAAAGGATAGATTTACCATCCAATTTAAGTAATTCGGTATATGAAAGAATGAGAACTGAAAGGAATAGACTTGCTGAAGAGCTTAGATCAGAAGGTAAAGAGATCTCGAGGGAGATTCGAGCTATTACAGACAAAGATAAAGTGGTTATTTTAGCTGAAGCCTATAAAAAAGCAGAATTGCTAAGAGGTGAAGGTGATGCTGAGGCAGCAAGAATCTATGCAGAAGGTTTTTCTCAAGATCCTGAGTTCTATGAGTTCACTAGAAGTCTTAGGGCTTATGTTGAAACATTTCAAAATAAATCTGACATGATGCTTATTGATGCAAACTCAGATTTCTTGAAATATTTAAATCAGAAAAAAATATCTGACTAGGAAAAAAAGTGGCATCAAACACTCTAATACTTGGTCTTCAATGGGGAGATGAGGGTAAAGGCAAAATTGTTGATGCTTTAAGTCAAGAAGTTCATGCTGTATGTCGCTTTCAAGGAGGACATAATGCAGGCCATACAATTAAAGTAAATGGAAATCAAACGGTTCTTCATTTAACACCATCTGGTATTCTACATCCTAATGTTAATTGTGTAATTGGAAATGGCGTTGTTCTATCATTAGAAGCTCTTGATCATGAGATTAAAGGCCTTGAGGATGCTGGAGTAAGCTTTAAAGATAGATTTTTTGTTAGTTCAGGCTGCGCATTAATTCTTCCAAGTCATATTAGTATTGATAAAGTTAGAGATAAGAAAGAATCTATTGGAACTACTGGAAGAGGGATAGGACCATCATACGAAGACAAGATAGCAAGAAGAGCTGTAAGGTTTGGAGATATTGGTGATGAAAAACTTTTAAGAGATAAGATTACATTACTTGTTTCATACCATAACAGGTTATTGGTTGAGTTATATAATGAAAAACCTCATGATATTGAAGATGTTATCTCTGAGGTAATGTCTTATAAACATTTATATGATAGTTACTGTTTTGACACTCAAGGTCTAATATATGATTGGGTCAAGGCAGAAAAATCACTTTTGTTTGAAGGTGCTCAAGGCACTCTTTTAGATATTGATCATGGCACATACCCATACGTTACATCTTCAAACACCACAGCTGGAGGTGTTTCAACCGGTCTTGGATTAGGACCAAAATATATTGATAAAATTATTGGGATTTCAAAAGCTTATTGCACAAGAGTTGGAGAAGGACCATTTATAACTGAGTTATTTGATGATAACGCTAAAATGCTTGCTGAAAAAGGACATGAATTTGGTGCTACGACTGGAAGGCCTAGAAGGTGTGGTTGGCTTGATTTATTTGCATTAAAAAAAGCAGTTTTCACTAATTCTGTCACTGATATTTGTTTGACAAAGTTAGACGTTATGGATGAATTTTCTTCTATTGATGTTTGTGTGGATTATAAAGACGGACAACCTATTTATAAAACCTTTAAAGGTTGGCAATCAATAACTGTAGGGACAACTCAATTCGACGATCTTCCTCTTAGGGCTCAAGAGTATATTAATTTTATTGAAGAATTTGTTGGTTGCTCTATATCCTATGTATCAACAGGACCCTCAAGAGATCAGACCATTCTTAGATAATTTATGTTGATTTTAGATATTTATCTAAATTAGCATTTATAAATTTGTATGAATCTGGGCTAGAAAATTTCTTTGAAAGTCTTAAAGATTCGTCAATAACAATAGGCTTATCTAGATTACCAAATATCATTTCATTTAATGCAAAGTATAAAATTGATTTATCTATAAGGTCCATATTTGAGTCCTTAACACCAAGTGATTCAAGAATTTTCTTTAAACGTTCTTCATTATCCTTTATAGACTCTAATGAAGATGAAAAGACATCAAAATTTACTTTTTTATTTTTATGCTCGTCTTTAAATTGATCAATAATATCTGAAGTATCCTGCTTGCTAAAAAAATATTGATAAATAGCTTGAACCAGATACTCTCTAGTTCTTACTTCTACTTTAAAGTTAGCTAGATTTTTCATGTATTAATTTAATAAGTGATTTTGTATTATTTTCAGTATTAAAGAGCCTTTCTTTCAATTGATTTTCATTTTCAACACAAATAACGTTATTAATTACTGATATTTGAGGATAGTCCATAGCTAAATTTCCAATGGATCTGAATGTTTCAGTTGTAACTAGCTCATAGTGAGTAGTTTCACCCCTTACGACTATTCCTAGAAAAAGAATGCCTACATAATCCCCTTTATTTTTTATTAATTTATGTTTTGCTAATGCAGGTAGCTCAATACTGCCTGGTGCAAGAGAAATATCCCATGAAAATTTATTTTCTGATAAAACCTTACAGGATAGTTTTATCATTTCATTTATATAATTGGCATACCATGAGGTGTGAACTATTAGAACTTTATTCATTTACAAATCCTGTTATCTCTATATTAAAACCAGATACAGCATTATATTTAGTAGGGGTACCTAACACACTTATTTTTCTTAAATCGAGAGCTCTTAGTATTTGAGATCCAACGCCAATGACTCGTCTATTTCTTTTTGGTTCAATTTCTTTATCTTCTAATTTATTGAGCCAGTAACTTTTTGCATCTCGGTGATTTATAAGAACAAAAAGCCCAGCATCTTCTTTTGAGATTCTTTCTATAGATTTCCTTATTGACCAATTTTTTCCTAATTCTTCTATGCCTAATGTGTCTTGAAGAATGCTTTGTGTTTGAACTCGAACCAAAGGGGACTCAACTGATAATAAATCACCTTTACTTAAAGAAAAATGATATTCATCTTTTATTATATCTCTCCATACTATTAGGTTAAATTCACCAAACTCATTTGTGACTTGTCTTTCATTTACTGCTTCAACCGTACTATCTGAGGACAATCTATAATCTATTAAATCCGCAATAGTACCAACCTTAATATCATATTTTTCACCAAATTTTATTAGATCATCTCTTCTTGCCATAGTTCCATCGTCATTCATAATTTCACAAATAACCCCTGCAGACTGAAAGCCTGCAAGTTTAGCTAAATCACATGCAGCCTCTGTATGTCCTGCTCTGCTCAGAACCCCACCTTCCATGGCTTTAAGTGGAAATACATGTCCAGGCTGAACAATGTCCGAAGCTTTAGAATCTTTACTAACTGCAGTCCTGATTGTATGAGCTCTATCAGCTGCTGATATTCCAGTTGTAATACCTTCTGCAGCCTCAATCGAAACAGTAAAAGCTGTTCTATTTGCTGCTTTATTATTAGAAGTCATCATTTGAAGATTGTATTTATCTATAAGGCTTTCACTCATAGGTAGGCATATTAATCCCTTGCCCTTTGAGGCCATAAAATTAATTATTTCTGGAGTAACTTGATCAGCAGCGCAAATAAGGTCACCTTCATTTTCCCTAGATTCATCATCAAGAATGATTACCATCTTTCCTTGTTTAATATCTTCAATAATCTCTGTAATGCTATCTTTTAACATTTTATATATATTTTTTTGGTATCTGCTTTAATGTTGTATGAGGATTCTAGTTTAAAATTTAGTTTTTCAACAGCATTATCTTCTTTAAACCAATTCACACCATCTAAACCAAGATTATTTTGAGACTGATAAATAATAACCTCATCTACTTTGCCAGAATCTAAAAATGCGTTAACAAGTTTTGGACCTGCCTCAACTAAAATTGATGTGATGTCTGTGTATCTATATCTTTCTAATATCTTGCCTATATTTGTTTCATTGAGTATTTCATATTCGCAATTCACAAAGAAATCAGCAGTTAAATCAAAATTAGATTTATTGCTTAGAAGAATTTTTTTTGGCTGATTAACTGGAAAATTTACCCTAGCATTCATCCTGGGTGAGTCATTAATAACTGTATTACCTCCTGTCAAAATAGCATCATAATTTGCTCTAACTTTTTGAACATCATCTCTTGATTCTTTGCAGGTAATATATGTCCTTTTTTCATTTGGTAGATGAGATTTGCCATCTTTCGAAGATGCAATTTTTACAGTTATGTATGGCCTATTATTCTTATTCTTAAAAAAAAAGAATTTGTTTTGTTCCTCAACCAGTTTTGCACATACTCCTGATTGAACATTCACTCCATGATTAATTAAATTTCTAATTCCACTTCCTGAAACAAGAGGGTTTGGATCTTCAGCACCAACCACTACATTTCTTATTCCAGAACTAATTATTGCCTCGGAACATGGTCCAGTTTTACCAGTATGATTACATGGCTCAAGAGAACAAATTAAGGTTAATTCACCAAAGGAATCAAAAGCAATTCCTTGGTTTTTTTTTGCTTCTTCAATTGCATTTACTTCGGCATGACTGGATCCAAATTCTTTATGCGCACCTTCTGAGATTATAGTTTCGCCTTTTACAATAATACATCCAACCACAGGGTTTGGTTTAGCGGTATATTTATATTGATCAGCAAGAGAAATAGCTCTCTTCATCAACTTTTCATAATTCATTTCTTTAATTTTTTCTTAGATGCTTTTTTGGGTTTCTCTTTACTTAAAGAATTGATTTCAGTTGAGAAATCTTTTATATCTTGAAAATCTCTATAGACTGATGCAAATCTAACATAAGCAACAGTATCAACCTCTTTTAGAGCATTCATCATTATTTCTCCTATCTTAAGAGAAGGGATTTCACGAAGACCACTAGTACGAATTTCATTTAAAATTTTTCCAAAAACAGTATCTATTTCTTCAGATGACAAAGGCCTTTTTTCAAGGGCTCTGAGCATACCTTTCTTAAGTTTTGAGCCATTAAAAGGTTGACGCTCTCCATCGTTTTTGACAACCCTCGGTAGTGCTAAATCCGCTGTTTCAAAGGTAGTAAATCTAGAGTGACATATTTCACACTCTCTTCTTCTTCTTGTTTGAGAGCCGTCTGCTACTAATCTAGAGTCTATAACTTTAGTATCTTCAGCTTGGCAAAAGGGACAATGCATTTATAAATTATAGACTGGATATTGTTTTGTCAGATTAGTTACTTTATTTTTTATTTCTAACATTGCATCTTCATCATTAATATTTTCAATTACATCGCATATCCAATTACTTAGAAGTGTAATTTCTTCTGTTTTGAAGCCTCTTGTAGTTACAGCGGGAGTACCCAGTCTAACACCTGATGTTACAAAGGGTGATCTTGGATCATCTGGTACAGCATTTTTATTAACAGTAATGTTTACATCGCCTAAAGCTTTTTCTAAATCTTTACCTGTAATGTCTTTATTTCTAAGATCTACAAGAACAATATGATTGTGTGTATTGCCAGTAACAACATCAACACCTCGAGACATAATCACATCGCACATAGTTTTTGCATTATCAACAACTTGTTGCATATATTCTTGAAAACTAGGCTCCATTGCTTCTTTAAAGCAAATAGCTTTTGCTGCAATCACATGCATCAAAGGTCCGCCTTGAGATCCAGGAAAAACAGCAGAGTTAAGTTTCTTTTGCAGAGCTTCATTTTCTTTTGCCAATATTATTCCTGACCTTGGTCCTCTTAGGGTTTTATGAGTTGTTGAAGTAACTACATCTGCGAAGGGAATAGGTGAGGGATAATGTCCTGTAGCAACAAGACCAGAGATATGAGCCATATCAACTAGAAAATATGCTCCCACTTCATCTGCAATTTCTCTAAATTTTTTCCAATCTATAATTCCTGAATAAGCAGAAAAACCTGCAATAATTAATTTAGGTTTATGCTCTTTAGCTAAATTTCTGACTTCTTCATAGTCTATTTCATGAGTATCAGGATGTAAGCCGTATTGAATACTTTTATAGTTCTTTCCAGAAAAATTTACTTTTGCTCCATGAGTTAAATGACCCCCATGATCTAAACTCATACCAAGAATAGTATCATTAGGCTCAAGCAAAGCCAGAAATGCAGCAGCGTTTGCTGAAGATCCTGAATGCGGCTGAACATTTGCATAATCAGCTTTAAATAATTCTTTTGCTCTTTCAATAGCAAGTTGTTCTGCAATATCCACAAATTCACAGCCCCCATAATATCTTTTAGATGGATATCCTTCTGCATATTTATTTGTTAATAAAGAGCCTTGAGCTTCTAATATTCTATTGCTGGCATAATTTTCTGATGCAATAAGCTCTATATGGTCTTCTTGTCTATTCGCTTCTTTTTCAATGGAATCCCATAAATCTTTATCATAATCTTTTATGGATTGAGGGTTGCTAAATACAGAATCACTTTGTGAAAGATTTTTATCTTTTGAATTAAATGTCATTTGAAAATATCCTAAGTATTAAGTTGCATAAAACCAAGAAGTTGAATATTTTAAATCATCTAGGGCTTCTTGTGTGCAAAAGGCTTTATTCTTTTTGGATAGCATGAAGTACAAATATTACATTCAAGTCCGTAACAAGCTTTTGCCTGACAAAATTCACGACCCCAAAAAATTATTTGTAAATGAAGTTTATTCCAAGTTGATGCATCAAATAATTTTTTTAAGTCAGCCTCAGTCTTTTTCACATTTTTGCCATTTGTTAAGCCCCATCTTTGAGCAAGTCTGTGTATATGGGTATCAACTGCAAATGCAGGCACTCCAAAACCTTGACTCATAACAACTGAAGCAGTTTTGTGTCCAACACCAGGCAGTTTCTCAAGATCCTCAAAGTTATCAGGGACTATGCTGTTATATTTTTTCACTAAAATTAATGAAAGAGATTTGATAGCTTTAGATTTCTTTGGTCCCAACCCGCATGGCTTTATTATTTTGTATATTTTTTCTTGAGATAGTTTGCTCATTTTCTCAGGGGTTGAAGCTAATTTGAATAACTTTGGAGTAACCTGATTTACTCGTTCATCAGTGCATTGAGCAGATAGCAGAACAGCAATAAGTAATGTAAAGATATCTTTATGATTCAGGGGTATTGGAGTTTCTGGATAAGTTTTATCTAGTATCGTCCTAACTATTTCAGCTCTTTCAGATTTCTTCATGATGACAAATGTAGCATAATAATCTTTAACAAATGAATACAAACAAAATACAAAAATATTTACTTAAGCTAAAAGATAGTTTTTTAGAAGAGTCTGAAGAAAACAAAAAGATGTTAGATGTATATATAAAATTTATTGAAGGGGAGGCCACCGAAGACGAAATTGAATATGCAAACAATCAATTAAATGAAATTTTTAAAAGCTTAGGCCTTGGCGTATTAACCATACTTCCATTTAGTCCAATAACAATACCTTATGTGATGAAGAAAGCACAAGAGTTGGGCATAGACATAATACCAAATTGGTATAAGAAGCTTTAAGTCAGCATTAGTATAGATTAGAATGACAGTGTAAATTTTTTACCCAATGGAGAAATTATGAAAAACGTAGTTATTGTTGATAGCGTAAGGACTGGTTTGGCAAAATCACACAGAGGTGGATTTAACATGACAAGACCTGATGAAATGCTCTCTCATATTATCAATGCAATGTTAGATAGAAACCCAAACCTTCCTCCAGAAGCAGTTGAGGATATTATAATGGGTTGTGGAAATCCTGAAGGAGCTCAAGGTCATAATATAGCAAGAAATGCCGCAGTGCTCTCTAACTTACCAATCACAGTAGGTGGCACAACTATTAACAGATATTGCTCATCAGGCTTACAGTCGGTATCTATGGCTGCAGGACAAATTATGGCAGGTTGTTATGACACTGTTATAGCTGGTGGAGCGGAGACAATATCAATGATGAATATGAATATGGATAATTTTGTTAATGAAAGATTAGCAGAACAATCTCCTGGAATATATTTTCCTATGGGTATGACTGCAGAAGTAGTTGCCAAAAGATATAACGTTTCAAGAGAGACACAAGATGAACTAGCTTTTGAAAGCCAAAAGAGGACTGCTGCAGCACAAGAAGCGGGATTATTTACTGATGAGATAGTTCCAATGAATACAAAGATGTTACTAACAAATAAAGAAACTGGAGAATCAAAAGAGGTTGAGGTAACTGTAGATAAAGATGAATGCAACAGACCAGGAACAACATTAGAAGGTTTGGCTGGGTTAAAGCCCGTTTTTGATCCAGAAAACGGTTCTGTGACAGCTGGTAATTCTTCGCAATTATCAGATGGAGCTTCAGTTAATTTAGTTATGTCAGAAGATAAAGCACTTGAGCTTGGATTAAAGCCAGTAGCATATTTTAGAGGTTTTACGACTATGGGTTGTGAGCCAGATGAAATGGGCATAGGGCCAGTTTATTCAGTACCTAAGTTACTAAAAAATTATAATATGTCTGTTGAGGACATTGATTTATGGGAACTAAATGAGGCATTTGCAGTTCAAGTTGCTCATTGCAGAGATACTTTAGGCATACCAATGGATAAATTAAATGTTAATGGTGGTTCCATTTCAATTGGCCATCCCTTTGGCATGACAGGATCAAGATGTGTAGGGCATTTAACAAGAGAGTTAGTTCGAAGTGACAAACAATTTGGTGTTGTAACTATGTGTGTTGGCGGCGGCATGGGTGCATCAGGGCTATTTGAAAGATACCCTAACTAAAATTTTAATTGAACTCAGAATTTGAGCTAATTAATTTATTTAATCAAATTGGTTCTAAATATTACA